>TARA_R110001599_G_scaffold65013_4_pt1 | contig 18344 bp, 16 predicted proteins | sample TARA_R110001599 | Tara Oceans TARA_R110001599 (sample SAMEA4398360) | marine metagenome | biome: Polar Biome; feature: [MES] marine water layer (ENVO:01000295) within the mesopelagic zone...; material: water (ENVO:00002006), including particulate matter (ENVO:01000060) such as...... | reverse complement strand
TGGGCAAAAAATGGGACCTCTCATTTTTTATTTAGGACGCTATTGAACTATAATCAAATACCCATAAAAAAACCTTTGCATCTTACCTCCTATTTCCCTTATTTGGGGAAATAACTGTAAATTGCTTGCAATAAAGGCAATGGCCAGATTAGGCCTGTCCATCGTATCAAAACAACTCCTTACACATGAAACAGATTCTCCTAAGCTTCAGCTTTTACCTGGTATTTACCGGAATTATCATAGCACAAAGCAGCTACCGCCCTGATCTCTTTTTTAGGGAAGATTGGAAAGAAACACCCGCAGAAATACCTGTCAACCAAAACCATGTGCAAAATGAGAATTTAACCGTACAATTATATGGACCGGGAAAAGATGTAATCAAAAAAAGCAACCATGAAAAACCCGTAGACGACCCTTTTTACATCTGGTCAGGTTTATGCGAGGGCAACTGGATGCTAAGCCTTAAACACCGCCAACAAAACGTAGACCTTACAGGTTTTGCCAAAGTGAAATTTCGCTCCAAACAAGTAGGGCTAAGAGAACTTAGAATTTCCCTGAAACTGGCTGATGGAAAGTGGCTGGTAAGTGACCAATCTGCCGGCGCATCTAAAGACTGGCGCATCTGGGAATTTAATATACAGGACATCAACTGGCACCATCTGGACCCTACAGGCATAGTAGCCATAGGTCCGGCAACTGATCCAGATTTATCGAATGTGGAAGAAATAGGCTTTACCGATTTAATGCCCGGAGGACAATCCAAAGCTTGCTCAAGACTGGACTGGATAGAAGTTCATGGTCGACCGGTGATAAGGTAATTCTTGACTTAAGCTTACACCCAATATCATAGGAGAATCTTCATTCCGAGACCTAACATTTTCGAAATGCAGCAATCCAACGACAATACCCAATGTCGCACCTCAGTGGGGTGCAATATTTGTAGCCCTGGGAAAGCTGACGCAGGAGATGCGACCAGTTTTTGACATTTCGCTCACGATAAACATTTGTGCACCTTCCTCGTATTTATTTCGATTTTCGGTACCAATCTTACCATGTTCAAGTTCGATTAGCTCATCAAATGTATTTATATTATTATAATCTTTCATTATTTTCTTTATCAAAATACTGATGCATTAACCTACTTGCTTTGTCTATTTCTTTTTTCGGTGTTTTTTGGGTCTTTTTCTTGAACATTAGAAAGGATCACTGATTGCATCAATTAAAATAAGAAAATTTAGGGAATAAATCACCAATAGAATAAAGATAAAAAAGCAGCTTAATGGCTATTTTAATAGATAAATCCTGTGTTGGAAATACCCAGTATTGTCTTTACTGAGTTAAAAATTCCCCTACTAACCCCCTGGAATCAATTCATTTTGTTTATATTATTAACCAGTAAATGTTAATAATATAAACAAAATGTACCTTAACTGCCACAGTTACTACAGCTTCAAGTATGGCACTCTCTCTGTTGAACAGCTTGTAGCGGAAGCCAAGAAGCAAAAACTCGATGCCTTGGCCCTGACAGATATCAACAGCTGTTCGGGGGTGTTTCCTTTTATCCGGGAGGCCCAAAAAAATGGCATTCATCCAGTCATAGGAATAGATTTTCGCAATGGCAGCAAGCAGCAATTTATCGGTTTGGCCAAAAATCAGGAAGGTTTTTATGAACTGAACAAGTACCTTTCCCATCACCTGATGAACAAATTGCCTTTTCCCGAAAGGGCACCGGTATTCGATCACAGTGTGGTAATTTACCCTTTCACGGAAAGCGTCTTTGACCTGAAGGAGAATGAATACCTTGGCATACATCCTTCGCAACTCAACCGGCTTCCTTACAGCCCATGGGCCAAATCCAAAGAACGCCTGGTGCTTTTGCAACCGGTTTCCTTTGCCAGCAAAACGGCCTTTAATGCTCATCGCCTGCTGCGGGCCATGGATGGCAACACCCTGCTCAGCAAACTCCACCTTAGCGAACAGGGAGATCCCACAGATCGGTTTTATGGCTATGCTGATATGGTTGGGCGTTGCGAAGGACACAGTTACCTGATTTACAATTCTCAAAAGCTTCTGGAACAATGCCAGTTTTCTTTTTACTTTCAGGCTGTGAAAAATCGGAGGGATATTCTGGGATCTGACTGGGAAGACTTTGATTACCTGCGACAGGAAACTTACAAAGGCGCCCTTCGCCGTTATGGCTGCTTAGATGAGACCAAAGAAAAACGCATTATCAAAGAGCTGGAGATTATCCAACAAAAAGGCTTTGTTTCTTACTTTCTTATCAATTATGACATTGTCAATTTTGCACAGCACAAAAACTTCTTCTATGTAGGCCGGGGCAGTGGGGCCAACAGTATCGTTGCTTATTGCCTGGCCATTACAGATGTAGACCCCATTGAACTAGATCTGTATTTCGAACGTTTTATCAACCTTTACCGGGAAAACCCACCTGATTTCGACCTTGATTTTTCCTGGAAAGACCGCGATGAAATCACCCACTATATATTCGACACCTATAACCAACCCAAACAGGACCATGCCTGTCTGCTGGCTACATTTAACACCTTCCAATACAATTCCGTACTGAGAGAACTGGGAAAGGTCTTTGGCCTACCCAAATCGGAAATAGAATCCCTGATCTACTATGGTGACAAGCTAGACAGTAGCAATTACATTCCCGACCAATACGGAAAACTGATTTATCAATATGCCAAAGTGATCCGCAACATGCCCTCTCATTTGAGCATACATGCCGGAGGAATACTGATTTCCCACAAGCCCATTCACTATTACACCGCTACTGAGTTGCCACCGAAGGGCTTTGCTACTTCCCAGTTTGACATGCATGTGGCTGAAGACATTGGTTTGCATAAATTCGACATTCTCAGCCAAAGGGGTCTTGGCCACATTAAAAGTGCACTGGAGCTGATTCATACAAATCAGGGAAAAACAGTGGATATCCGTCAGGTAGCTGCATTTAAGAAAGACCCTGCCATCAAAGCACATCTTCGTGAAGGCCGTACCATCGGGGCATTCTATGTAGAATCTCCCGCCATGCGTATGTTGCTGGCCAAAATGAAAGCCGATGAATACCTGGAGTTGGTAGCTGCCAGTTCCATCATTCGTCCTGGTGTGGCTCGTTCGGGTATGATGCGGGAATACATTCTGAGACATGTAAATCCCGCCCGTAGGGAAAGGGGCCATCCTGTATTGAAAGACATCATGCCTGAAACTTACGGCATCATGGTCTATCAGGAAGATGTGATCAAAGTCGCTCACCATTTTGCTGGGCTCACACTGAGTGAAGCCGATGTCCTCCGAAGGGGAATGAGTGGCAAATCCCGCTCAAAAGGAGCCTTACAAAGAGTCAAAGATCGTTTTTTTTCCAATTGTCAAGAAATGGGCAGGGATGCAACAGTCACCGGAGAAGTTTGGCATCAGATCGAGAGTTTTGCCGGATACTCCTTTGCCAAGGGGCATTCGGCCTCTTTTGCTGTGGAAAGCTATCAAAGCCTGTACCTGAAGGCCCATTATCCTCTGGAATTTATGGTGGCCGTTATCAATAATTTTGGTGGTTTTTACCATACAGAATTTTACATACACGAGCTGCGAATGAATGGCGCAGATGTACAGGCCCCACACCTGAATGAAAGCGACTATTTCACCAATATCAAGGGAAAAACAGTTTACTTGGGCTTTATACACATGAAATACCTGCAACAAGAAACCTCCAAAAGGCTATTGGCTGAAAGGCAAAAGGCTGGCCCCTATGCTGGACTGACTGATTTTATCTCTAGGGTAGATATCAGCCTGGAGCAAGTGCTGATTCTGATCCGAATCGGTTGCTTTCGTTTTACAGGGAAGAGCAAACAAGAGAGTTTATGGGAAGCCCATTTTATCATGCACCGCAAAAAAAGTCCTGTTGGTGGAAGTCAGCATTTATTTGCCAATGCGGGCTTCCGTGAGCTAAAGGCGCCCGTGCTGGAAGATTTGGACCTGAGACAGGAGATTATCGATCAACTGGAGATTCTGGAATTCCCGTTAATCAGCCCTTTCCACTTGGTGAAAGATCAGAAAACTTCGGGAATTGCTGCATTGGAAATGAAGCAATTCCTGGGCAAGCGTGTACAGCTTATTGGCTACTTGGTCACGGTCAAGTACACGCGTACCGTTAAGGGAGATATAATGAATTTCGGCACTTTTATAGACAAAGATGGGCACTGGATAGACACGGTCCATTTCCCTCCGGTGGTAAAAAAAACACCTCTAAAAGGGCGGGGCATCTACCTTATCAAAGGAAAGGTAACTGAGGAGTTTGACTTTTACAGCATAGAAGTAAGCAGTTGCGAAAGGATGGCCTACTGGAATGCCGAGGATTAACCTTAGAAAAACGAGGACGGTAATCACTTCTATACAAGCGTTCTAGGCCAATCCTCCCTTAGCATTTGATCATTCCCTTTAAAATGAATAAAACCTTATTTGAAATGGAATATCGCTAAATTTTAATTAACTTAATAGTTCAATCATTTTACTATGAAAAAGACAATCCTACTACAAATCTGTTTGATCAATTGCTTTTTCTCATGTGGATCCAAAGATAATGACAACCTCTCAGACACTTCCTACGCTTTAGAAATAGTGGATTCAGTACAGGTGGATTTTCTAGGAAACCTGCAACTTTATGCCGTTCACTCCACTAAAGATTTATTTCTTTTCCATGAATTCCAGCAAAATCAATTCATCCTCACGGATAAAAACGGGGAGGTTCTTTCCACCTTTGATCAACCTGGGGATGCTCCCAGCTCCTATGGCAACACCGCTTGTGCAGCTACTTTTGTCGGTGACAGTATTGTCGTCATGGGTCAACAAAAGGTGGTAATTTATGATCTTAATTTTGATTTTATCAAAAGTCATCAAAAACCCTATGCGGGAAAAGGAATGCTTTACTCCGGCTATAACCATTTACAAAACACCTATATAGATGATGAAATAAATTTGGTTGCTTTTACTGGCGGACCTCAACATCCTGCGGCTACAAATCAGGAAGCCTATTACAACCATTTTAACACCTTTGACCTTATCAGCCTTGATTCAGGGGGCTTTGTACCCATTACTCCCCTGCATCCCAAAAGCAGGTACAAACAGGGTAAGGCTTTTAATTTTATCAGGCCAATGTTTCAGGTGAATGAAGACAAGATTCATTTTGTTTTTGCCACAGACACCTTATTTCATACCCATGACCTGAGCAAAGCGGAAAATGGATTAACCGTGGAAGGTATCCCATTTGATGATTTTATCCTTAATCCGGGATACCCGTTTGGGGGAAGTGAAGATTACGACACTCCTAAGCCTAGGAAAGGTGAAGTAGAAAGCTATTTTAAGGTGGATGAGAAAGACCTGATCCTTTACCGGTCCGGATTGTCTCTTGATGTTATCATTGCCAACAAAACGGCCACCCAGGAGGATGCCAAAAAAATTAACGCCCGATTGAACCCCTTAAAATTTCTGGTAAGAGAAGCTGAAGGGGTATACAGCGTAGTCGGCCTCTGTCCCACCAATTTTACCCCTACACATGTAGATGGTAAAAATCGGTTGTGGGCGCGACAGCATGTTGAGCTTTTGGATCAGGAGCCTGAATTCTATACCATCTATCAGGTAGCATTGGTGCCGCAGTAGAAGTAATTGCTGGAAATAGCTAGAGAATTAATAACCCCAAAAAGGGTACTTAGTGACGATATAATAAATTTAGGCCTATTTTAACTCGAAATCAGGTTGCTAGCACTGGTTATAAACAGATTTTTTGATTTTAAATGATATTTTTACAAATCACATCCAAAAAGTCGGATAAGATCCAATCGATGAATTTTGGAACCGCTAGCGATGTGAAATACATCATCCAATAATCTCAAAAAGACAATCACTATGCGAGTAATTTTTCTTTCCGCAATTTTTTTGGCCTGCTTAAGCATAAATGCAGAAGCACAAAATTCAGTAAGGGAGGCTGGTCATATAGGGGTAAAACCAAATAATGCGATTAATGGAAGTTTAATTGACAGAGATAGGGCCGGGATCGTGCTTTCATCAAGAGCTAAAGGAGAGTCATTGCAAAATTTCGATACTGAATTAGGTATAGTAATTTCTCCTCCAGCAGGCAGACTGGCCATTGTGGCGGATGGCAATTCCCCCGATCCGGATGACTTAGGTGGAACAGCTGTTTCTTTAGCTTTGTTGCGGGCAGCAGGATTAACAGACAGATTGGTGCATTATTCCCACAGTTGTGATTTGGTTAGAGGGGCAAGAATTTCTGAAAGGGCTGAAAGGGAGCGGCACTATTTGATGCAAGTAGCCTGCGATGTTACGGCCCGCAGATGGGGAGGATATGATTCTCTGGTGTTTTTCGACGCCCTTTGGCAACAAGAGGAAACCGTCAATGATCTAGCTAAAGCCATAAATGAATCTTCGGCCGAAAACCCATTGTGGATCATTGAAGCAGGTGAGCCTGACATTATAGGACTTGCTTTGGAGGCTGCCGATTACGGTAAACACCAATTTGTAAAGGTAATTACCCATCATCCGGCGAATGACAATGCAGGAGATTTTTATACCTGGAAACAGGTATTGGATTTTGGAGTTGAAGAAGTTCGCATTCCTGATCAAAACATAAACTTGAAGGTGGATTTAGCACAATGGGATTGGGCCAAAAATCACGCTGATCCAAGAATTCAGTGGGTATGGATGCTTGGAAAAATAGCAGAAGTAGATGATGTAGTCAAATTTCAAAAAGGTAAATGGGATTGTTCGGATGCAGGCATGGTCCTATATTGGATAACCGGAGCCACTGATGGAGGCATGAAATCAGGAACAGTAGAAAATGTAAAAAGTATATTATTGAATTATATTGAAGCCAATCCATTTAAACCCTAAATAGGCAATAAATACCCCATTGCTCACTGACAGCAGCACTAAATACCAAGCCCCCAACTCTAGAAAGAATTGGGGGCTTGGTATTTTTAGTTTTCCGTAGGTTTCCACGGTTATTGTTGTTTAGAAAATAAAGAGTTGTGAAATCAATTGCTAACCGCAATCGGTTTTACCTCTACTGTAAGGGAATCAACTACATTGACTTCATAACCCAAATTGACCTCTATTAAGCTTGCTTCCTCCATAAATTTATTAGCGCCTTCTTTACTCACCTGTGTATCCCAGGCATACAAGCGTCTCAGGTTAGGTAATTTAGACAGGTGATCAAGTCCAGTGTCCGTAATTTTTGTTCCATAAAGGTTAAGTGATTCTAAATAATCCAATCCTGCCAAATGGACCAAGCCTGCATCAGTGACAGTTGTTTTTTCAGCTCTCAATCGGGTAAGGTTTTTTAATTTCCCTACAGCCTCCAATCCTTCATCAGACAATTGGGTATCTTTAACATCCAACCAGGTAATTTGGTCAGGAAAGTCTGTAGCCAATCTCCCAAGTATGGCATCTACTGAATCCTTTCTATACAAAGTCACCTGTAGCCAGTTGTCTTCATTAGAAAGCCGCTTAATAGCAATGCCTTCATTCACATAAGCATTTAATTTTTCTTCGTCAATGGCAGTAGTACCTTCTGCCAGTAGTACCTCTACAGCGGATTTGTTTGCATTGGGGTCAGATAAGGTAAGCAATACATTTTTTACTTCCTCATCTGCCTTAAGTTCAGCTACCTTCTTATCAAAAGGAGCTCCTTCATTGATCCACCACTCGAGCAAAAGCACTTGATCATCAGTCAACTGAGACTTTCCTTTAGGAGGCATATGGTCATCATGGTTTTCTTCCAGGTGAATCCTTTTGATCATCTCACTTTCTGCTGCACTTCCGGGTTCTAATATGGCACCATTTTCCCCACCTTTCAAAAGCGCTTCCTTTGTATGCATTTGTAGGTCCCCTTTCTTCTTGCTGGCATTGTGGCAGGAATTGCACCGCTGCTCCATGATGGGATGGATGATGTCTACATACACTACCGCCTCATCCAGGTTTTCAATTAGTTTTGGTCCTTTAGATTCTACAGGTATACCAGCCAGTTTTTTCATGGTATCAGGCATATACTGAGTAAGGTAGGTAGAACCATGTGTAAGTGATCCTCCATAGTGACCAGCTCCAGCCAAAAACAACATCATTATAGAAAGAGAGCCCAAATAAGCCCTTTTGATTTGTAGGGTAGGTTTTTTTTCTCTTTGGAAATGCAGCCACCAGCTACCGAAAGCAAAAAGCACCAATAATATTCCTGCCCATTTATGAATAAACAGCAGATCTTCCCCATAATCTCCAGCCTGGGCCAACATCAATCCTAAAATGGCTGTTAATAATGCGGACAAGGCACCTAGTGCCAACACAAAACCTACAGCAGGTTTAAGATAGGAAAACTGATCCCTCCGGGATAAAATCTCCATTAGAAACCCCAAGGCTAGAAAACCTATGGGTAAGTGTAAAAACAGGGGGTGAAACCTGCCAAAGAAAATAACAATATCTGATCCTTGCTCCATCTAACTTATGCGATAACTTTACTAACTACTTTACCGGACACGTCCGTCAATCTAAAATCTCTTCCTTGTGCAAAATAGGTGAATTTTTCATGATCCATACCCATTAAATGCATAATTGTTGCTTGCAAATCATGGACATGTACTTTATCCTTGATGCCATAATAACCTATTTCATCGGTTTCTCCAAGGGTAAAGCCACCTTTTACACCACCGCCAGCCATCCACACTGGGAAAGCTTCAGTATGGTGATCTCTGCCTTTAAATGGCCATTCTTTGCCTCCCCTATTCTCCTGCATCGGAGTACGCCCAAACTCTCCTCCCCAAACAACGAGTGTATCATCCAACAAACCTCTTTGTTTCAAGTCTTTAACCAATGCAGTCATGGCTTTGTCTATGGGCTTGCATTTTATTGGGAGGCCAGTGTCTAGTGCTTCCCTTTCTGCTACACCATGCATGTCCCAACCCCAATCGAACAACTGAACAAAACGAACTCCCTTTTCCACAAGTCTTCTTGCAAGTAAACAATTATTAGCAAAGGAAGTCTTTCCCGGCTCAGTTCCATACATTTCATGGATATACTCAGGCTCATCATTAATATCCATTACGTCCGGCACAGAAGTTTGCATGCGGTATGCCATTTCATACTGAGAGATTCTGGTCAGGGTCTCCGGATCTCCAAACTCTTTGTATTCTTTTTCATTGATCTGGTTGATGGCATCTATGGTTTTTTTACGCAGCCCCCCATCTATTCCTGATGGATTGGAAACGTAAAGTACAGGGTCACCTTCAGATCGACATTGTACACCTTGATAAACAGAAGGTAAAAACCCACTTCCCCATACAGATTTCCCTGCATCAGGAGTATTACCTCCAGATACTAAAACCATAAACCCGGGTAAATCTTCATTTTCAGAACCTAAACCATAGGTCACCCAACTCCCCATACTTGGACGTCCGAGTCGTGGTGAGCCTGTCTGCAAAAGCAATTGTGCTGGTGCATGGTTAAACTGATCCGTATGCATGGTATTAATCAATGTCACATCATCTACTATGGTTGAAAAATGAGGCAAATTTTCTGATACCATCATGCCTGAATTCCCTCTAGGAGAAAATTCTGCCTGCGGTCCCAACATTTTTGGAACCCCTTGGATGAAAGCAAATTTCTTTCCTTCCAAAAGTGACTGAGGGCAATCTTTCCCATCCAACTTTGCTAATTCCGGTTTGTAGTCAAAAAGCTCCAATTGGGAGGGTGCACCAGCCATGTGCAGGTAAATGATCCGCTTGGCACTGGGAGCAAAATGGGGGACTTGTTTTCGAACAAAAGCCTCTATATCTGCTGGAGTATTCGTAGAATTGCTTCTCCCACAGCCCAATAAGCTTCCCAAAGCAATGCTGCCTAAACCAGTTGTACATTGCTTGATAAAATGTCTTCGGGTCCGGCTTTGCATTTCCCGAAATTGATATTCACTGGTAAGATCTATTCTTTTACTCATGATTTCATCAGAAATTCGTCCAAATTCATTACAACATTCGCCATTACAGTATAAACGGCAAGTGCTTTATCCTCTTCCCCCGTTAATTTACAAATCTCCTCAGGGCTATTTTCAAAATAGGTAGTGGTTTGCTGGTAAATACTTTGTAATGCCTCCAGCTTTTCTTCACTTATCCCTCTTACCATTGCCAAACTGTACATTAGTGAGAGCCTCTCGCTCTCATCAGTATGTGAAGAAAGTAGCACTCTCCTACCCAATGCAATGGCGGCATCTAGGTAAACGGGATCATTTAAGGTAACCAAAGCTTGTAGAGGAGTATTGGTTGCTATTCTTTTTGGGAGGCAAAACTCCCTGCTAGGTGCATCAAAGGAAATAATAGATGGATACGGGCTGGTTCTTCGCCAAAAAGTATACAAAGCCCTTCTGTATTTTTCACTTCCCTTACTTGTCTCCCATTTTGTACCATTATAGACTACTTGCCAAATACCATCAGGCTGTTCAGGCATCACACTTTTACCAAACATCTTTCCGCTTAGTAAACCAGAAATTGCCAATGATTGGTCTCTCACCTGCTCTGCATTTAGCCTAATCCTAGGACCTCTTGCCAGCCATTCATTTAAAGGATCTTTTTCTCTACTTTCCTCGGTAAAGTGGGAGGATTGTCTGTATGTTCCAGACATTACTATCTCTTTTATCAATTTTTTAATATCCCAATCAAAATCATCGCGGAACTTTATCGCCAACCAATCCAAAAGTTCGGGATGAGTAGGTGCAAAACCTTGTGAACCAAAATCTTCAAGTGAGGATACTATCCCTCTACCGAAAAACTGTTCCCAAATCCTGTTGACCATCACACGGGCAGTAAGCGGGTTCTCCTTATCAAACAACCATTTGGCCAGCCCCATTCGGTTTCCTTCATACTCATCAAATGGGTTCCAAATTGCGGGTACTCCTACCTCTACTTCTTCTCCTGGCACCATCCAACTTCCCTTCTCAAATACCCTTGACTCCCTATGGTAATTCTCTGGCAGATCAACCATTACGGGGGTAGCTTCTTTTTCATTTTCGGAATTGAATAGCGCATACATGGCTTTTTCTACTTCCGGGTATTTTTCATTCCCTACTCCCGGCAAAGTATGATGAAGCATCAACCATTCAAAGGTACTAGTTTGTTCTACTCCTTCTTCCCCTTCCCAAACCATATAGAGGTCATGAACTCCGTTCACTGCTTTTATCGGCAAAGAGATGACCTCATTGAGATAATAGGTTTTTTCCTTTTTTTCCTCCTCATCATACTCTTTCTTAAACCTGGCTTTGACCTTCCATTCTCCTATTTTTTCTCCATTAATACTATCCAGATAAAATAAAATCTTTCCTTCACTTCCATTTGTTCTCGCCTTAAACGCCAATCTATCTTCCCCTTCAAATGGCAATTCCTTTGTAAATGAATAGACTTCCTGATCCACCTTAAATGTGGCAGTTCCCTGAATAGGAAGACCTTTGTCCATTTGATAAAAATAATGGGCATATAACTTCGGCACGCCCAGCCTCAGCAAGCGTTCATAATAATCGCCATTTCTATTTTGAGAACCATGCTCATTGGCCCAGTTCTTTATCAATTCCAGGTTTTTCTGGTCTTCTTCTTCAATATAGGTTAACAACACTGGTGCTTCGCTAGGCACATCTGCATCAGCAGTTTGATTAAAAAAAGCCAAGCTTCGGAAATAATCTTCGTGTCGAATAGGATCATATGGATGACTATGACACTGAACGCATTCCATGGTAGTCCCTTGTAAGACCGTCCAAGTGGTATTGACCCGGTCCAATACTGCTGCCACTCTAAACTCCTCATTGTCAGTCCCCCCTTCATCGTTGTTCATGGTGTTGCGATGAAAAGCTGTAGCAATAAAATCCTGATCCGAGGGAGATGGCTTAAGATCTCCCGCTAGTTGGGTAATCACAAACTGGTCGTAAGGAAGGTTTTCGTTGAATGCATTAACCAACCAGTCTCTATATTTCCATATTTCTCTTATTCTATCTGCCTCATATCCTTTTGAATCCGCGTACCTGGCCAAGTCCATCCACATGGCAGCCCATCGCTCACCATAGGCAGGTGAAGCCAATAAGCTGTCCACTACTTTTTCATAAGCACTATCAGAATTATCATTGACAAATTGCTGCATTTCCGTAATTGTCGGAGGTAACCCTGTAATGTCAAAACTAAGTCTTCGTAGTAGGGATTGCTTGTCTGAAGTAGGGTTTGGGCTAAGTTGTTTTTCTACTAATTTTTCCTGAACAAAACGGTCTATATCATTGCTGATCCATTTGGAATCTATTTCAGGAACTGCTGGTTTCTCAGGGGCTTTGTATGCCCAGTGGTCATCCCACTGCGCTCCTTGGTTGATCCATCGTGAAAACAAGTCAATTTCTTCTTCTGAAAGTGGGGTAGATTCCAAAGGCATGCGGTATTCCGGATTATTATGGGTAATCCTTTGGATCAACTCGCTTTTGTTCACATTCCCGGGTACGATGGCCCTTTTTCCGGACTCATTGGCTTCTAGGGCTTCTTCCTCAAACAATAAGCTAAAGCCTCCCGAACGCTTCACTCCACCGTGACAAGCGATGCATTTATTATTTATTATAGGCCTAATATCATTATTAAAGTCGACCCGCTCTCCCAGTACAAGTTCTGGCAAAAACTTATGTTTATTCTCTAAGGGAATTACCCGAACTATCCACCATAATAACCCTAAAATGAAAGTGCATGATAGAATGTATATCAATGCTTTTTTATTGTCAACCATATTCAAATTTCACTATTCAGACCAATCACGAAACAAAGTAATTAAAAACCTGCTTAATTCAAATATATGATTATATGATTGGTTAATACAAAGTGGGTTTCAAAAAAAAGGTAAGCGCCGAACACTTACCTTTACCAAAAAAAAGAATTAAAAAATCACCAACTAGTCTTCAATCATCTCTGGTATAAAGCCAATAAAATGCTCATTTACGTTGTCTTTCACGATATCCCATATTTGTTCATTGTACTCTTTTTCTTTTTCAAGAATCCTCCTATCAGTAATCAGGGTTGACAATACCGTTTCGCCAGTAGTGCCAAATTCTTTGTGACGAAACTCATGGCGCTCGCAAGCAATGCATATGAATAGCAACAATAAAATATCTGGGAGAAACAACAATTTACTTTTCATCTTGATAATTAAATAGTGGGTTCTTAGACCTTACGGTGCTGCATTACTTTTTGTCCTGAAAATTCGACAAAATTTATACTTTTTATTCTGGCTTTGCCCTATTAACTGATTTCGACCAAATTCCATATAAAATTGTAGTCAGTAAAAATAATGGGGGCGCTCATAGAAATTCTCAGTAAATGCAAGCATGGCGCTCTCCTCTTACAGAGAAAGAAATTCCTTAATGACATCTAAAGAAGAGATCCCGCTTTTTTTAAAACGACAGTATTTTGAACATTAATCGACTTGTATAAATTTTTAGAATATAATTCGGCAAAATATTCTAAATCAGCAATTAATATATTGTAAATTATTTACTCCACGCAACCATTGATTAACCAATGTTGTATAGATGGATACAAACCCAGCAAATGTGGAAAAACACCTGTCAAAAAAACTTTTAAACGGAATTTCCAGTGGTGACCGGAGAAGTCAGGAGGAGTTGTACAAACAATTTTACAGTTATGGAATGAGTATTTGCCTCCGATACACTGCTAATAGGCAAGAAAGTCTGGAAATTCTCCATGATGCTTACCTAAATGTATTTCAACACATTGATCGTTACGATCCCCATCGACCTTTTACACTTTGGTTTAGAAGAATATTGATCAATGGTGCCATTAATTATTACAAAAAAAACCTGAATCACTCCCAAAATATTGGCTTAGAAAATATTTCGGAAATCCCAGATCATGGAAATAACGCCTCAAACGACTTAAAATACAGTGAAATAATACTTCTCATACAAGCGCTACCCATAGGATACAGGACGGTTTTTAACCTTTATGCCATTGAAGGCTACGACCATCAGGAAATTTCCGATTTACTGGGCATATCTGTAGGAACCTCAAAGTCAAACCTCCATAGAGCAAGGCTCAAATTGAGGACCATGTTAAAAGTTAGAAATCATGAAGAAGCAAGTATCAAAAATGACTGATAAAGAGCTGGATGATTTCTTTAAAAAATTATCCTCCGAACCAGATATCCATTATGTTCCTCAAGATTGGGTCAATTTCGAAAAAAAATTGACCGATAATAAGGGGGGGCATCTTTTGAATGGGGCTAGATGGACCCTATTTGGATCGCTTGTCTTGGTAGGGTTTCTTTTAGCGGTTTGGATGACGGTTACCAATAGCCAAATTCAGCCAACGATTGGAAGTGACATCCAAATGGAAGCTTCTTCCTTTAAAACGGAAACGGATGAAATTAAAAATAAGGTAAAGCCCCCTGATTTACCTATTGCTTCAATTGAGATATCTGAGAAAAATAAGGTACAAATTGTAGTTGACAGCTCCACAAAATATAACCAAACCAAATTAAACTTAGCATTAAGAAGGACATCAGAAAAAGTTAAAAAACATCAAATACCTCCTCTAAACTGGAATTATGATTCTAAATGGAAAGTTTTTGATGCATTAAATCGACAAATGGAATGGGGTAAAAATCTTAAAATAGTTGGCAAATCCTTGATTCATGTTCAGAATGAAACCAAGCTAATTCGCAAAAACAAAATCGCTCTCTTCCTTATGGCATCACCTGATTTTAGTGCTGTTCAGTTTAATCATATTCCATCTTCAGGTAGGAATTTCGGTGCCAGTTTGGAATATTTCTTTGACGAAAGTTGGAGCGTTTCCTTAGGAGTGATCCATGACCTAAAAACTTATCGTCAGGGTGAAGGATATTGGGAAGGATATAATAAAGCACATAAGTTTTTGGTAGGAGACTGCTGGATTATAGAAGTCCCCTTAAACTTTAAGTACTATCCAATAAAAAAATTGAAAAACAATTGGTTTATCAGTTCAGGTTTGTCTTCCTATTTTATGTTAAAAGAAAAATATTCATTGTTTTATGAATATAAAAATGGGAAAGCCTATTCAGAAGATATTGTGATTAACGGAAATAACCAACACGTTTTTGGAATATGGAATTTCGGGTTTGGGTATGAGCAAAAAGTAGGAAAAAAATTCGCTATTCAAGCCGAACCTTATTTTCGGCTCCCTTTGGTGGGGATTGGACAAGGGGACCTCGACTTAAAAAGTATGGGGATTTTCTTTGGTATTAAATATTATCCATCAAACCACACTAACAAATTTTAGAATTCATGAAAACGATCAAATCAACAATTAAAATCTTTTTGTTGTTGGGCCTTTTCACAGGTGCCTGTGAAAAGGAAAGTGGAAGTTCCCCAGAAATACAACATAACCATGACCTGAATGCTAGGCCAGAACCTCTGACTATCAATCCCATCGCTTTCACCAAAGAAAGTGAAACAAATACCCTTATTGAAGTTGAATTAGAAGAAACAGTAAAAGGAGATTTTAATCTAAATCATTAACATGTCAATCAAGCCATCGATGCCCGAGGCGATAAGATAGACTTAAATTAAGAAACAGTAATAAATGATACGCCTGTAACCCAAATAAACAATGCCATTCCCATAAACTAAAGAGAATTACTTAATCCATTTTAGTACTGCCTATTTGGTAACATTGATTGCACGAAAAATATTAATAGCAATCAAGAGAAAAACACTCCATTTAACCCTAAACCAAAACACCTATGACTATTAAAAATTATTTATCTGCAGCAATATTGGTATTCCTATCTATTACTTCTTTCTCCTGTTCAAGTGAAAACGAAGATGATTTATTACCTAAAGAACGATGCGAAGAGCAGGCAGCTACCCTATCTGGTGATATAATTCCTATTATAAATCAAAACTGTGCAGTATCAGGTTGCCATGTTTCAGGTACAAACCGGGTTGATTTTTCCATTACAGAAAATATAATCTCCCGTGCGAATCAAATTAAAAATTTCACACAAAATAATATTATGCCACCCAAAGCATCTGGTAAACAACTTAGTGATACTGAAAAAGAACTCATTTACTGCTGGGTGGACCAAGGTGCTTTGGACAATTAAAATAACATGAAAAAATTTCTACTAATTAGCATTTGTATGCTATCCCTTGCCCACCTATATGCGCAAGGCTATAAAACCACAAAAGGAAAAGTCACCTTTTTCAGTAGCGCTCCTGTAGAAGACATCAAGGCTGAAAACAAAGTTGTTACAGGCCTATTTGATGCTCAAACTGGTAGTCTTGCATTTTTGGTACCTATCAATGGTTTTCGTTTTCCAAAATCATTGATGCAAGAACATTTTAATGAGAAATTCATGGAATCTCATAAATTTCCTACGGCCACATTTGACGGGGAACTTTTAGGTTTTAACATTTCCAAAGCAGGGACACAAGTAGTCCAAGCCAAAGGAAATTTAACGATTCATGGTGTAACAGTGAATGCAAACATCTCTGGTAACATAGAATTTCGGGAAGATGAAGTCTATATGAAGGCAATTTTCCCCATAAAATTGGTTGATCACGCAATTCAAATACCCAAAGTCCTCTTTTATAATATTGCAGAAGAAATGGAAGTAACTGTCAATTTTGTTTTAAAAAAATTAGAAGAAAAATGAAGAAATCCCTACTCCTATTTAGCCTCTTTTTCCCGCTACTTCTAACCGTACACGGCCAGGAAAATCTATTGGATCAACTCAAGAAAGAGAACAATACCGAATGGACACCCCCATCATCCACTTTTAAAGCAGTTAGGTTGATCAATGGGCACACAGTAGAAACCCGAAAAAGGGGAAATCTGGAGTTTTTGATTTCCCATCGATTCGGAAGTATCAATACTGGTGCTTATGAATTTTTCGGCATGGATGAGGCAAACATGAGGTTAGGTTTGGATTATTCCGTTAAGGATTGGTTAACCATCGGGGTAGGAAGAAGTTCCTTTAATAAAATCTACGATGGATTTGCTAAAATCAGCATTTTCCAACAAAGCCAGCATAATTCTGGAATGCCAATAACTGTAGTCTGGGTCTCAAACACAGCTATCAAAACATTAAAACGGCCAGAATTACCCATGAATATCCAACGAAGATTAAGTTTCGCTCATCAAATATTATTGGCCCGCAAAATGAATCACAAGGCGGCATTTCAACTGATGCCAACCTATATCCATAGAAACTTAGTAACCGAAAGAGAAGAAAACAATGACTTATTTACTTTAGGAGCAGGTTTAGGTTATAAAATCACTAAAAGCGTTCACCTCACTATGGAATATTTTCATCACTTAGCTAACCAAAACAAAGGGTATACAAACCCTCTATCTATAGGTGTTGACATAGAGACAGGGGGCCATGTATTTCAGCTACATCTTACAAATGCCCAGGAAATGACAGAAACTGGATTTATTCCTTCCACTACTGGAGATTTATTCAATGGAGATATTCATTTCGGCTTTAATATCACCCGTAATTTTCAATTGAAGTCCAACTAGAAATTCATAAAATTTACTTGAGCATAGGGTGTGCTCTTTTGCAGAACTGAATAGCAAGTCCCCATGGGTCTCTCATCATTAATAATCGGGTACCATCTTCTAAAGTGTCGTCACTTATTAGAACAGCTCCTGCCTTTTGCATTCTTTCCTTTTCCTCTTCTGGATTTTCAGATACAAAAGCCAAGTGCACCATTAATGGATGTAAATTGGCATAATCTAAAATTTCAGCATCAGGATTATTGTACAACTCTATCATTACCTTACCGCTTTCATCTGCCAAAAAAGTCATGTAGGGTGATGAAGTCATTTTCTTTACCACTGTCATTCCCAAATGCGCTTCGTACCAATCCGAAACAGCCAATGGATGTTTTACATTCAGAGCAATGTGTTCAATTTTCATGCGTCTTTAATTTTTTATTAATTGAATCGTTAACTACTAATTGTGCTTATACACAAAAAACCCCTCCATGGATCGTGATACCTTTATGGAGGGGAAAAATAAAAATAATCTTTAATGATCAGGTCTAATACTATATATAATTAGGCGGATATGTATCCGATTTTTAAATCAATATTTTAAGTTAGAACAAATATAAAGAAATATCGGAATTAAATACTTGAAAGCTTATTTTTCAAGCAGAAAAATAAGCAGATAAAGTTAATGGTTCAACTCTTTCTTTTCAAAACCCTAATTCAAGTAATATATTATTAACAAAACAATAAAAATTTTATAAACAT
>TARA_R110001599_G_scaffold41852_6_pt1 | contig 18356 bp, 20 predicted proteins | sample TARA_R110001599 | Tara Oceans TARA_R110001599 (sample SAMEA4398360) | marine metagenome | biome: Polar Biome; feature: [MES] marine water layer (ENVO:01000295) within the mesopelagic zone...; material: water (ENVO:00002006), including particulate matter (ENVO:01000060) such as...... | reverse complement strand
CGGCGCGCCCCCAATCCACAAGCCAATCAATCAAGGAGGCCCGATCATGGCCCAGCCCATTCTCAAAACCATCCCCCTGTCCGAGCTTCGGATTTCCAAACTCAATATGCGCCACAGCCGCAGGAAGCCGGATGTCTCCGACATATTGCCATCCATCCGCGAGAGCGGCATCCGCCAGACTTTGCTCGTTCGCAAGGAAGGCGATCACTATGGCGTCGTCGCCGGACGGCGGCGCTATTTCGCTCTGAACGAGATCGAGAAGGAGACCGGCGAGACTCCGCATGTCCCCTGCGCGATCATGGCCGAGGAAGACGCCGCGAGCGCCATCGCCGCTTCCGTCATCGAGAATGTCGGACGCCTGCCAGCGTCGGAAATGGAGCAGTACACCGCCTTCAAACGCCTGCACGATGAGGGGCGAAGTGTGGACGAGATCGCCGCCTTCTTTGGCGTCACCGAGCTTCTGGTGCGCCGCGTTCTGGCGCTCGCCTCGCTCGCAGAACCCATCCGCAAGCTTTACGCCGAGGAGGAGATCGACCGCGAGACGATCCGCGCTCTTACGCTCGCCACGCCAGACCAGCAGGCCGAATGGCTGCGGCTTTACGAGAGCGAAGACGAGCGCGCACCACGGGGCCGGAACTGCAAGGCCTGGCTCACCGGCGGGGCGATCATCACGACCGACAAGGCGCTGTTCAAGCTTGAAGGTTATGATGGCCAGATCACCGCCGACCTGTTCGGCGAGCATGGCGTGTTCGCCGATCCCGACGCGTTCTGGAAGGCGCAGTCTGCCGCCGTGGTGCAGCGCATAGAGGCTTACATTGCAGAAGGCTGGAAGGACGTTGTCTGCCTTGAACGCGGGGCGTTCTTCCATCGCTGGGATCACCAGACGCGCACCAAACGCCAAGGCGGCAAAGTCTATGTCGAGCTACGCCATGACGGCACCGTGACCTCCCACGAGGGCTATATCTCACAGGCCGAGGCGCGGCGGCAGGAGACGGCGAAGGCTGGCAAGGACGATGCGCCTGCCGTGCCCGTCAAACCCGAAATGTCCGGCCCGCTGGCCGAGTACATCCTCTTGCATCGCCATGGCGCAGCGCAGGCAAGCCTTGCGGGCCAGCCTGCTGTTGCGCTGCGCCTGATGGTGGCTCATGCGATGACCGGCAGCGCCCTTTGGCAAGTCCGCGCCCATGAATGCACAAGCCGCAAGGAGGATACGCGTGCCAGCCTTGAAGGCTCGAAAGCCGCCGCAGAGATGGAAGAAAAACACTCCCGCATCGCGGCCCTGTTCGAAGCGCTTGGCGTGCGCGGCGAGGCGCGGCGCAATGCCGATGCCTACCGGCTCTGCGAAATCTTCGTCGCCTTGCTCGCCATGTCGGACGAGGAAGTCATGGAGGTTCTGGCCTTCACGATGGCGCAGACGCTGGAAGCAGGCGGGCCGGTTGTCGAGGCCGTTCTGCATGTCTGCGAGACGGATTTGTCAGCATACTGGAAACCCGACGCAGCCTTCTTCGACCTGTTGCGCGACAAGCGGGCGATCAATGCGATGGTCGCCAACATCGGATCGAGATCGCTCGCGGAAAGCTGCGCTGGCGACACCGCCAAGGTCCAGAAAGCGATCATCGGCAACCGGATCATGGGTCATGGCTGTGATCCCAATCCCGACTGGCGTCCGGCATGGATGCAGGTGCCGCCGACACGCCTTGTCGAGGGTGCAGGTTCCCCGCCCGCCGACGCATGGGCACGGATTGGGGGCCTATTCGAGGGACGTGAAAATACTTCTGCGTCCAACGCCGAAGCCTTCGATCAGCCACACGCCGCCTGACCTTTCAGTCTCCTCGTCAGGCGGATGACGGAGCCGCCCGGTGACAGTCGCCGGGCGGTTTTCTGCATACGAATCGATGCAGTCTTGGCGCAGGCAAAGGGTTCATTGATTGAACCGCGCCGAAAAAAATCGCCCGTCTTTGGGTCTCGCTTGGCTTTCCGAAATGTCGGCCAGCGTTGGTTCATCCGTTTCCAACTGATGCGCTCCGAACCCCTTGTTCCCGTCTCATGCCGTGTGACCTGGACGACGCCTGTCGGGCCTTGAAACCGGCCCTTTCGAAGAATTTTCCCCTGCGTGTTCCACGCATTCCTCGCGGATCAAAATTCTTCTCCGGGCCGGTGCTCCACTGCGTTTCGCCCGTGCCGGTTCAGGCCCGCCCTGCGCCGTCCTTTCGGTCAGGCGTCGACGGGGACAAGGGGTCCCCGGGACGACATGGAAACGAAAGGAACCACACCATGGCCAACGCACTCGGATATGTCAGCGAAACCAAGACCGGCTTCGAAGGCGCTCTTGCAATGATGAACCTCTCGACGGCGATCCGCATCGAGAAAAATGACGAGAAAGCCGCCGACGGACAGCCCGACTACCGCATCTTCGCCAGAGAAACTTCGACCGAGATCGGCGGCGGATGGCTTCGCAAAGCGAAAGGCTCAGGCCGCGAATATGTCTCGATCACGCTCGCAGACCCGCAGATCGGCCCACGCAAGATCTACGCGAACATGGCCCCTGTGAAAGGCAAGAAAGGGCGTCACGTGATCCTCTGGAACCCGCGGGACTAAGGGGCCGATCCATCGCAAACGAGCCGCTCCGGAGATCAGCTCCGGGGCGGTTTTTGCGTGTGGAAACAATGGTAAACAGGCAGGTGAAAAAGCGCGCATGCGCTTTTTGCGGCTACAAATGGCGGCGTCTGGCGGCATCCTTTTCGTGGACTTTACAGCCACGAGAAGGAGCCTGACATCATGGCCAAAGACAACCGCAAACCGCCACAGCGTGAGGAGCTGCCCGAGCTTCTGACCGCTATCGAGGCAGCAGAATTTCTGAACCTGTCGCCCATCACCCTCAGCCATTACCGCTATCAGGGACGCGGGCCGATCTACCGCAAACATGGCTGGCGCGTCTATTACACAAGAGCCGATCTTGTGGACTGGTCGAACCGCCAGAGATGGGCCTCGACCGGGGAGCCGCTGCGGTCATGAGACGTCGAAAGCATGTGATCGGCGTTGGCCTTCTGGGCATCGGGCTCGCCCTGTTCGGCGCAGTCTTTACGCCTCAGGATCGCCTGATCTGGAACCGGACCGGCAGCGCGCCGCAAGGGCTGTACTGGCTGAACGACGAGCCATTCACCCTTGGCCGATGGGTCGTCGTCTCAGCCAGTAGCGATGAGGCGCAATGGGCTGAAAGCCACGGATTTGTCGGGCGGAACTGGCCGCTCTTGAAGCAGATTGCAGGGCTGCCCGGCGATGAAATCTGCCGTCGGGACACGCAGATAGTGATCAACGGAACTGTCGCGGGAGACGCGCGATTGCGGGACTCATCGGGGCGGGATTTGCCGTCCTGGGAGGGCTGTGTGGTGCTTGGGCAAGACCAGCTCTTCCTGATGAATGCGCACCCGGACTCCCTCGATGGACGCTATTTCGGACCCGTTGAAATCCATGATGTCGTTGGTGTCGCGCGTCTGATCCTGCATTGGCGGTGAACAGAGATGGCGGCGTATTCCGGCATGTGGCGGCAATTTGCGGCGAAAGGCGGCATGGGATGGGCCAGCGAACCCGAACGGGCAAGATTGAAGCTCATGCACCAAGGGGAGCATAAGTCCTTGTCTGCACATCTCTTTTTTGGCGTCTCATGCCGGAAAATGTGGCGCCCGATTTTCATGGGTTTTGTTGAATTCATTGAGGTTTTTTGGCGCCTGTGGGCGGAGACGCGCCATGGTCGATGATACGGACTTCACGCCCCGGCTCGGCAAGCTGCGCGATGTCGGTGCGGGGTCTTCAAAGCGGTTTCGTGCGCGGGTTCTGAAGGCTGCGAAGGGGATGAACCGGAAGGCGACGCGGCCCGCCTTCACCGGAGCCCGCATCGGACGCGGCAGCGCGGCGGGAATTCATGCCTTGTCACGCGCCGGACACATTGAGCGCTTCCGGATGCGGCGTGTCGTGGTCAAAGTGCATATTGCGCGCGCGCGAACCGGCATCGGCGTGGCAGCCTATGGACGGCACATCCATTACATCCAGCGCGACGGGGTCGATCGCGATGGAAGGGGCGGCGAGCTTTATGGCCGCGAGGGCGAGCGCGTGGACGGGCGGGACTTCGCTGAACGCAGCCAGGATGACCGTCACCAGTTCCGCATCATCGTCTCGCCGGAAGATGCGGGCGAAATAGGCGATCTGAAAGCGACGACACGGCGGCTGATGGGCGAGATGGAACGCGACCTTGGCACGCGGCTCGACTGGGTCGCCGTCGATCACCACAATACAGGCCATCCGCACACGCATATTGTCATTCGTGGCAAGGATGCGATGGGACAGGACCTTGTCATCGCGCGCGACTATCTGATGAAGGGCCTCCGCGCGCGGGCCGAAGAACGCCTCACCCAGGAGCTTGGACCGCGCCGTGATGTCGAGATCGCGAAAGCCCGGCAGCGTGAAGTGACCATGGACCGGTTCACCGGGCTCGACCGGGAGCTTGCTGGGCTCGCGGTTGAGGGCCGGGTTGAGCTGCCTCCGGCCTCCGGGGCTCAGTCGAGGTTCACGCAGAGCCTGCAGCGCCAGAGGCTGGCGCATCTGGAAGGGCTGCATCTGGCAGCACCCACCGGCACCGACATCTGGCAGCTCAAGCCGAACTGGCAGCGCGCCCTGACGGCCATGGGGCGGCGCGGCGACATTATCCGCGCGCTGGCGGCCGGGGTCGAACATGGCCCGCATCTGACAAAGGTGCACTTCTTCGATGAGCGCCTCGATGATGCGCCGCCCCTTCGCGGGACCGTCATTCAGAACGGACCAGAGGATGAACTCACCGACAAAAGATTCCTGCTCGTTCAGGACTTCGAGGGCACGCCCTGGTATGTGCCGGCCGGAGATGATCCCGTGCCGCCCAAGGGCGCGGTTGTGGAGGTCTACCGCAAGCAGGGGTCTCCCTCGCGTTCAGACCGGGTCATCGCAGAGATCGCTGAGCGCAGCGGCGGGTTTTATTCCGACGCGCTGCATGCCGAGGCTGATCCGTCAGCATCGAGCGCCTATCGGCTGGCGCACAAACGCAGGCTCGAAGCGCTCCGCCGCGCCGGGATTGTGACGCGTGGCACGGACGGCATCTGGCAAATCGGCGAGCGCTACCTTGAGCAGGCTGCGGAATATGAGGCGGCGCGGGGCGGCGGCATTCGTGTTCGGGTGCGCTCCTGGATGGCAATGGAGGCGCAGATCGAAGCGCGCGCGCAGACCTGGCTCGATCAGGTCAGTTCTGCGGAAATTGGTGAAGGCGAAAAGCGGCTGAATGAGGCGCGCCGTTTGCGGCTTGGGTTTCTGCGCCGCGAGGGCTTGCTGGAGGATGGTCAGGACCGGCTCAGCGAAGAGGTTCGCCGTCGCATGCGGCTTGAAGAGCTGCGGCGAGCGGCAGCGGGCGAGACGAACCTGTCAGGTCGGGCGTATTCTGCGCTAGAAACGGGCGAACGGTTCGAGGGCGTGTTCGAAAGGACAGCTGACCTTGCACAGGGCCGAATGGCGATCATCGCAAATGAGAAGTCCTTCGCCATGGTTGCATGGCGGCCTGACCTGGAGCGTCAGCGCGGACGGGCGCTGGTCATTGAGGCGCGGGAACGGGGGATCAGCTGGACCCTGCCCGGTGGGCGGCAGCGGGGTGTGGGGCGGTAAGGGATCAGGGGCCGGAAAGAATGTTTGTTCTGCCGACCGCCGAAGGTAGCCATCGGGGCATCATTGGCCCAAAAGCGACATTGAACCAGCAATTGCTTGGAGTTTGGCGCCGAAAAACGCCATTCCCGTTCGGACAGAAACTCAGTGGCACGTCAGGTGCCGCAATGTTTCGTTTGTGTGCCGATCCGCGACTTTCGCGGGAATTCCTCAATTCAGTCCGGCCAAAGACGAGTCAGGACTTCAGATTGTCGCTAATTGTCAAAAGCAATGCCGTTGCTTTGGTCAGATCATTGCGCGCGACCGAGTCGAAGGCTTGCGATGCAACACGCTCGGCCGCTCGCTCAAACTCTTCTGCGCGCTGGATCGCCAAACGGGTCGGAATAATCCGCCAGACACGTCGGTCGCCAGCATCGCGCACACGTGAGACGTAACCTGTGGTTTCGAGTTGATCGATCAGTGTGCCGACAGATGGACGCGCAATATCGAGTGCTTCCGCAAGTTGCGTCTGGGTCGGGCTCTGCAGCCTGATCACGTAAACAAGCAGGTGCCACTGTGATCGCGTCAGGCCAATCGCTTCCATTTCCTGATCGTATGCCCGGCGCAATAGGCGGGTGACTTCACCAAGAAGGAAGCTGAAATCTATTCTGGGATCTCCTTGAAGGACGGCAGCGGGCGACCGAGTGGGCGACGTCATACGTTTCTCCATTGACGATATTTGTAAGGTAACTTAATACGAGCATCCTTACAAGTAGCCAAAGCGGATGGGTATTTTGAGCAGTCGTGACGGGTATCTTCATGCACAAGGGTTGAAACTGGCGCTCAGTTTCTTTGGGGATCCTGCCGCCCCGCCGGTAATCTTTGCCCACGGCGGGGGGCAAACCCGCCACGCCTGGAGCGGCGCCGCAAAGACGGTGGCATTTGAAGGCTATCGCTCTATTGCCTTGGATCTTCGCGGACATGGTGAAAGTGATTGGGCTGCAGATGGTGACTACTCTCTGGAAGCTATCGCGCGGGACCTTATTGAGGTTGGTGAACACGTGGCGCGTGGTGGTACGCGACCGCATGTGGTCGGCGCTTCGCTTGGCGGACTAGCAGCCATAGTTGCCGCAGGCATGTTGTCACGCGATGCGTTTGAATCGGTTACGCTGGTCGACATTACGCCGAACATGGACGCCGCGGGTGTCACCAAGGTTGTCGGGTTCATGGGCGCGCATGTTCACGAAGGCTTTGACTCACTGGAACAGGCCGCTGATGTGATTGCCACCTACCTACCACACCGTCCCAGACCGAAAGACCTTGAAGGGCTGCGCAAGAACCTTCGGCAGGGCGAAGATGGGCGTTGGCGATGGCACTGGGACCCTGCTTTTATCACCGGCGTCATGCGCCGCTCCGGAGTTGCTCACACCGGTGATCTGGAGCAAGCGGTTCGGGACATCCGTGTGCCGCTTCATCTGATCCGTGGGCGTATGAGCGAGCTGGTTTCAGAAGACTCCGTCGCGGCGTTTAGATCCCTCGCGCCACAGGCACATTACACTGACGTTGCAGGCGCAAGACATATGGTGGCGGGCGATCGCAACGATGTGTTCATCGAAGCGGTTGTGTCCTTTCTTCGAACGATACGAGAGCAGACCCCTGTATGAGTGATTCCATGCTCAGTCTGGAACAGGTGCAGGCTGCACTCGAAGCGGCACCCTTCCATCGTTGGTTAGGGTTGAAGGCGATCAGTACGGACCCGGAAAAGCTGGTGCTGGAAATGCCATGGAGAGAGGAAGTGGTTTCCAATCCACGGATACAATCCGCCCATGGCGGTGTAATTGCGGCGCTGATTGATCTTACAGGATTTTATGCCCTGCTCGCCTCGGGTAACATGCCTGCCGCGACGGCGGACTTGCGGGTCGATTATCACAAACCGGCCACGCCAGGAACGCTGAGTGTAACGGGAAGAATTGTCCGTCTGGGAGCAACTCTCTCCGTCGCCGAAGCAACTGTAATGAACGCCGACGGAGCCCTGCTTTCGAGCGGGCGCGGCGCCTACCTGATGCAGGGGCGTTCGTGAGGATTCGCACGACGCTCTCACTCTGCGTGATTTTGATTCTGGTCTCGGGATGCCGGGACGCAGAGCCTGAAGGGCAAGCCGTCCCTGCGGCGGCCGGCGTTACCGCTGAAGTCGAGACCCGGGTTGTCCAGGTTGAAACGGTTTCCGCAGAAACGGTCATGCGGGACGACTATTTGATTGCATCCGGGACCATTGCCGCCAAGCAAACCAGCAATATCGGCGCGTTGGCTGAGGGGGTCGTTGAACAGATTTTCGTCCGGGTGGGTGACAGGGTTCGTAAGGGCGATCCGCTCTTTAGAACCCGGCAGGTCGATTATCAGCGCAGCCTCGTCGAAGCCGAAGCAATGCGGGACGTTGCCCTGGCCGAAGTTACAAGCGCACAGACACTCGTGGACCGCTACACGCCACTCGAAACCAAAGGCTTCGTCTCAGGTGTGGTCTTTGACAATGCCAAAACCGCCCTGGAGGTTGCCGGCGCCAACCTGCGACTCAGGGAGACAGAAGTGGAAACCGCCAAGCAGGCGCTCGGGGATACAACCGTCCGCGCGCCATTCGATGGCGCTATCACTGCTCGCTATATCGATGAGGGTGTGTTCATGGCCAACCGCTTCTCCGGAATGGGCAACTCCGCCGTTGTTCAGGTTCAGGAGTGCGGCATTGCTGCAGCGATCTTGTTTGCGCCTGAGTCCGAGCTCGCGCGTTTGAAGCTCGGCTTGAAAGGTCATCTCTACGTCGATGGCCGCAGTGATCCGATAGAATCACAGATCCTCATCTTGAACGACCGAGTTGACCCGACTTCTCGGATGGTAGAATTCCGCATGGCATTTGCGAACCCCGATTGCGCTGTCAAAGCCGGGCAGTCGGTCCGCGCCGAGGTCGAAGTTGATCCCCGGTCTGCCACCGTCCTGCCGCGCAGAGCAATCCAAGGTACGGGCGAAGATCGCTACGTCTACCTTGTCACAAACGCGCAAGCTAAGCGACGTCCCGTGAAAATCACAGACATCGATGCTGATCGTGTAGAGATTCTTGACGGGTTGACGAGCGGAGAAACAGTCGTGCTGACAGCCTCGGAGCCGCTGTATGACGGCGCCAGGATTGAGCTCACACCCTCATGATGTGGCTCGTCGATATTTCGATCCGCCGCGCCGTATTTGCCGTGATGCTCATCGCATCCTTGGTCGGCCTCGGCCTTATGTCGATGGGACGATTGGGCGTCGACTTGTTTCCCGATGTTGAATTTCCGTATGTCAATGTGACAGCGACGCTGGACGGGGCCTCTGCGGAAACCATGGAGTCGGAAGTCACCGACATCCTGGAAGAGTACATCAACACGATCGACGGAATTGAAACGCTGCAATCCTTTTCCAGTGAAGGGCGCGCGCAAATTCTGATCGAGTTCAATCTGAGTTCCAATGCCCGCGAGAAGGTCCAGGATGTTCGGGACAAGGTGCAGGTCGCCCTGGCAGAATTGCCTCCGGATATGGATCCACCCATCGTGGACAAGGTCGATCCGGACGCGGCGCCGATCATCTCCGTCATGATCGCCGGCGATCTGCCAATCGCCGAGTTGACTGCGTTCGCCGACGATGTGGCCAAGGAACGTCTTCAACGCCTCGACGGTGTGGGCGCCGTGAAATTGGTCGGGGGTCGTGAGCGCGCGGTGCGCATCTGGCTCGACAATGAGCGACTGAGGGCGTTTGGCGTCACGGCGGATGATGTACGGCGTGCGATCCAGAGTGAGCATGCAAAGCTTCCCGGCGGGCGGATGGAAACTGCTGCCCGCACGCGGGAGTTTGGTGTCAAAACTGTCGCTGAAGTTACCCGTGCGAATGGCTTTGCACACTTGCCAGTCGCCTATAGGGAAAATGGCGTCACAATCCGAATTTCTGATGTCGCCCGCGTGGAGGACGGCCTGGAGGATGAGCGCTCAGCGGCATTCCTGAATGGCAGACGAGGTATCTCGCTCGATATCAGGAAACAATCAGGTCAGAATACTGTAGAGGTCGCGCACAAGGTCAAGGCCGCCGCAGAAGACTTGCGCGCGCTTGCGCCCGCCGGAGTGACGATTGTCGCGACAAGAGATGTGTCGAAATTTATCGAGAGCTCAATCGAGGACGTCACTCATGACGTCGTGATTGCCATCGGGCTTGTCGTTGCCGTGACCTTTGTTTTCCTCCTGAATTTCAGAGCGACGATAATCGTAGCCCTGGCGATCCCGACATCCCTTGTGGCCACTTTTTTTGGCTTTTATCTTCTGGGGTTTTCGATCAACGTCCTGACGCTGCTTGCACTCACCGTTGCCATTGGGCTGCTCGTTGACGACGCCATCGTCGTGATCGAAGCGATCATGAAAGAGCTGGAGGAAGGCAAGTCGCCGCTTGAGGCCGCGCTGGACGGTACGCGCAAAGTAGGACTTGCCGTGGTTGCAGGCACAGCGGCCACGCTTGCCGTTTTTGTTCCGATTGCCTTCATGGATGGCATCGTAGGACGCTTCTTTTTCCAGTACGGTCTGACGATCGTGTTTTCGGTGTCGGTCTCTTTGCTCGTTGCTTTGACACTCACGCCAATGCTTGCATCGCGCATCCTCACATCCAGTGGCGTTTCACCCGTCTTTCGGCGGCTCGAAGCCTTCTGGGACTCAACTGACCGGGCCTATACAGGTCTCGTAAAGCTGGCCGTTCGATTTCGCATAGTTGTGATTCTTATTGCGTGTGCCTCGGTTTTTGCCGGTGCGTGGTATGCAGCTCGCGTTCCTTCCGGTTTTACCTCGCGCGCCGACAGGAGCGAGTTTCAGGGTTCGATCGAGCTGCCGCTGGGCACTGGCGTTGTTTCTGCGCTCGACGCCGCGCAAAAGATTGATGCTGAACTCCGCAAGATCGAGCACGTTGAAGAAGTGTTCGTCTCGATCGGGGCAGGCGCGCAAGCCGAGGCCCGTGTCATAGATCTATACGCTTCCTTGACACCGAAACAGGAGCGCCAAACGGGTCAGTTTGAAATCATGGACCAAGCGCGGAAAGCCATCCGCATTGCATCCCCTGAGGCGGTTAAGATATCCGTGCTTGAAGTTCCGTGGGTCAGCGGGACGACCTCCGGTAGCTCGGACATCGACTTGTTGTTAAAGGGATCTGACCTCAACTCCCTTGCGCAATATGGCGATCATCTCGTGCGTGAGATGCGTGCCCGACCTGATTTTGCTGATGTCAGAACCAGCTTCGAGAGCGGTCGACCGGAAGCACAGATTCTGTTTGACCGAACGCGGGCCGGGGACCAGGGCGTTTCCGCTCGTGCCTTGGCGGATACAGCCCGGATTGCCCTTGGCGGACTCGATGCAGGAACCTTTGAAGAGGGCGGAAAGCGATATGATGTGCGCCTGCGTCTGGAGGAAGACCAGAGGGAAAGCGTGCGGGATTTTGATCGCATTCAAGTGCGCGGTGCAGACGGGCGACTGGTAGATATTGGAGCGGTTTCACGTGTTGAGTTCGCTTCCGGCCCGTCGCAAATTGATCGATCAGACCGCGCCCGGAAGATCTCGGTGCTTGCCAGTTCTGCAACCGGTGTTTCCCTGGGTGAGGCGACAACCACACTGATCGAGGTGCTTGAAGTCAACCCACCGCCGGCTGGCATCACTTACTCGGTCGGCGGCATGTCGGAACGCATGCAGGAGACCGCCGGCGCGATCGGCTTCGCGTTACTCCTCGCCTTGCTGGCGCTCTACATGGTGCTTGCGAGCCAATTTAATTCCTTCGTACAGCCGCTTCTGATTATGGTAACGGCGCCGCTCAGCTTCTCCGGAGCATTCGCCGGGCTATATTACTTTGGACTAGAATCCTCCCTGTTCGCACAGATTGGCCTGATCGGACTGATGGGGATCGTAATGAAGAATGGCATCTTGCTCGTCGACCGCGCAAACCAGTTAATCGCGGAAGGAATGACAGAAAGAGACGCGATCCTTCAAGCTTGTCCTGAACGACTTCGCCCCGTTCTCATGACTGCCTTTTCCGCAATCTTTGGCATGGTGCCAGTCGCATTGGCGACCTCGGATGGAGCTGAGTGGCGCAACGCGCTCGGCGCGCTTCTCATTGGAGGGTTGACCTCTTCAACGATCCTGACGCTTGTCGTCATTCCAGCGGTCTTCATGATACCTAGTGATGTTACCAACGTCGTCAGAAAGCTAACTCGGCTGTTCCTATGGCCGCTCACGCGGTTAAGACGCGGCGAGGATACTGCACGATCGGCCGCCCTTACCGGAGGGGCAACAGAAGACGTCATTTGATGGCGACTTATTCTACCATTCACCTGTCATCCTCCGGTTTGTTCTTATAGCGCCGGGACTTTGGCCAAATGTGCCTCGAATGCGCTGACATCTGCGGCGTTCAAATCGATCAACACTGATCGCAGCGTTTACGGTTCCCAGTGCGAACTTTCGCCGAGAGGAGGAGCATTTCCCACGTCCATCGATCGGCAATTATCGGCGAACTCCAGCCAGGTGGCGGTGAAGTAGCCGAATGACTGGACTGAAGCGTCACTGCCAGACGCCGAAATCAATGATCGGAGCGGATCTGGCCCTTAGGTGCCGTCAGCGGCGTTGTGTGGGAATGGCGCATTGGATTCCGATGACGTTCGGATCAATGATTGCGCCTTTTGCGAATGCCATCCGATGAAACACGGGAGTCGCGGTGTCTGCGGACATGACAAATGCAAGGCGGCGCATGGCCGTCACGCTGCTGCGGCAGGGCGTTTCGCGGGTTCAGCGCCCAGTCTCTCCACAAGAGCATCATGGCCACCGACATAGAGGCCATCAATCCAGATCTGGGGTGTTGTGACTGGTGTTTTCGGGCCGATGATCGCTTTGGTCCGGCTGATCATCTCATACATCGCGCCCGGGTTTCGCACGACGTCATGATAGACATAGCCGATGCCAGCGGTGTCGAGTGCTGCCTTGGCCTTGGTGCAGTAGCCACAATTCTCCTTGCCGTAGACATGCGTGCCGTCGACCGGGAAATGCTGGACATGCTCGGCTATGACAGCTTCTGCGAGCAGGCCGCGATTGACGGCCACGCCCTGGGAGATCACGCGTCCGTTCAGAAGGACGACCGGGGCATGGCGCGCCCCCTTCATTGTGGCTTCGATGACGTGGCTGAGCCAGTCTTTCACCTCAAGTTCGACGGGGACACCGTCCAGCTCGTTTGCGAGGACGTCCTTCACAATGTCCGTCGTCAGCGTGCATTCCCCGCAGGGAATTTTCACCTTGAACGGGCCCCATTTTCCGGCCCAGCGATAAAGCGTCAGGCGGGCGGGCTTGAGGTCATAGGTCGTCGGATGTTTCACAACTTTGGCCATCATGACTCGCCTTCAGTTTGCGCGACGGCTGTGCGGGTTTTGTCGGATGGAGCCGGTGATGGCGTTTGCGGCTCCCCCGACTTGCGCCGGTTGCAGGGGTCGCTGGCCGCGAGGCAGCGAAGCGGCCCGTGGCTCTGCTTGAACAGGGTGATGGCGTAGTCTGATGCGCGGCTCATGGCGGGTCTCCTTTGCGTCTTACCGTCCAATCAAGCTACGCGAGGTGGGACCGTGGGGGAATTCACCTGTCGCGCGCGGCCCGACACGGTTGCGTGACGGTGGTGTGATCGCTTTGAAGGCAGTTTATCGATCGGATCTGGCAGGGTCATTACCCCATCAAGCAACTGTGAGACCGGCTTGATTTCCTGACGCAAGTTAAACGTGGCAGGGTGTTGTTTGTGTATCCATTCAATGCTGCGATTTGTGAAGTGCGGTCCAGCTCACGAGGAAGATTATGACAGACCATACGACCTACAAGATGACGTCGCTGACGTCTGTATCTCCTGAGAATGCCGAGCCTTCGGCGCGTGAGATCATGGAAAAGACGAAGTCCGGCATCGGGATGATTCCGAACATGTATGCAACCATGGCCAACCTTCCGGCGATGCTGGCGACTTACACTTTCGGATATGACCAGTTCCGGAAAGAGTCGGGCTTCTCGTCGGCTGAGCAGGAAGTTGTCTTCCTGTCGATCAGCCGCGAGAACAGATGCGGGTACTGCATGGCGGCTCACAGCATGCTGGCAGATAATGTGTCGGGCGTGCCTGAAGAGGTGACAAACGCGCTCCGGGAAGGCGACCGGCTTCCCGACGGGAAGCTTGAGGCGTTGGCCGATTTCACCCGCCAGATGGTGCTGACCCGTGGCCGCCCCACCGCTGCAGACGTCGATCGCTTTACCCGGGCCGGATATCGCGAGGGGCACATCCTGAGCATCATTCTGGCTATCTCTGTGAAGACCATCAGCAATTATTCCAACCACGTCTTCTCGACCCAAATCGACGATGCGTTCAGCGGTCGCAAATGGACCTGATCGCAGTCTGCCTTTGATTCCACTTCAATCCGGAGATTTTGCGTGACCAGATTTCTGTTTTCAGCATTCGCGATACTGTTGGTTCCTCTCGCAGCCTGCACCCAGTCTTATGATTCAACATTGCAGGCCGATGTACGAGTCGAAGAAAATATACCGGTGGCAGCGGTCCTCGTATTTGCCGAGTGGTGCCCGTCCTGCAAGGTGCTCGATCCCAAGGTGGAAGCTGCGCGCACCATGCTGGAAGACGATGCAGCAAGCTTTGTTGTCCTCGATTACACAGATCGCGATGCGGACGCCTTTTTCGCGCAGGCCGATGCGGCGGGTGTAGGCGAGCCCGTCCGTGCTCTGTTCGCCGACGGAGTCAAGACAGGGCAGTTGCTGTTGATCGATGTGGAAAACCAGTCAGTGATCGACACGATCACGCGACAGGCCAGCATTGAGGACATCCGGGAGCGAATTGTCGCCACTCAGCCGTGACCGGCTTTTGAACACACCCTTTCTGCGCGAACCTTGCCATGTTCATTGGCGTGAGAGGGACAAGAACCTCCATCATCCACGCTACGGAGATCTTATGAGCCTTGAAAAGAAGCAAGCTGAACTATGCACGGCAAATCAAACCGATTTTTCCGATTTGCGAGCCATCTTCCTCAATTGCACGCTGAAGCGCGTCGACCAGCCCTCGCACACCGCGCTTCTCATGGGGACCTCAGCCGAGATTATGCGCCGAAGCGGTGTGACCGTCGAAGAGGAAAGGATGACAGCTCACAGTGTGGCCTTCGGCGTGCAGCCGGATATGCGCGAGCATGGCTGGGAGCGAGACGACTGGCCAGACCTCTGGCAAAAGATCGAAGCGGCAGACATTCTGGTTGTCGGCACACCCATCTGGCTTGGCGAGCAGTCATCGCTTTGCCGCCTTCTGATAGAACGTCTTTATGCCATGTCCGGTCTGCTGAATGAGCGGGGTCAGTCTATTTTCTATGGCAAAACCGGCGGCATCGTGGTGACAGGCAATGAAGACGGGATCAAGCATGTGGCCATGAGCGTGCTCTATTCTTTGTCGCATCTCGGCTATGTGATTCCACCCCAGGCCGATTGCGGGTGGATTGGGGAGGCCGGACCGGGACCGAGCTATGGAGAGGACGGGGCCGGTTTTGACAATGAATTCACCCAACGCAACACAACCATCATGACTTGGAACCTGATGCACATGGCCCGGATGCTCAAGGATGCTGGCGGGCTCCCTAACCACGGCAATGATCGCAAGGCGTGGTCGGCTGGGTGTCGCTTCGATTTCGAGAATCCCGAACACAGGAGCTGACAACAGCGCTCACCATTGACGATCAGAGCCGCGACAAAATACTCGCAACCTCCGGTCAGCGCTGATCTTCATCCCAGGCGCCGGGCGTGTGCACGGCCAGCGCGCTGAACACAGACACACAGAAGGGCACGAGATAGCTCAGGCCCGCCTTCCAGGGGTTGATCGCCTGTAGGCCCGCAATCTGCTCGAACTGGTTGATCAGCGTCAGCAGTGTGCCCACCACGATTGAGACGATGACTCCACGTTTGATGATGGCTCGCAGGCGCGGACTCATCGGCTGTTGCCCTCGTTCGTCTCGCCCGTTGGTTCAGCCCTCAGTGCGGGCCGATAGTTGCGATCCAGGCTCCAGAAGTTCAGGTCAAGGTGCTCCAGTGGACGTTGCGGATCTGCGGGGCGCGCATCGGTGCGGATCGTCATAGCGATATCGGCCAGCACGCCCGGGTGAAGACGGAAATAATTGTGGCGCTCGACACCGCGCGCATCCTCCACCATAATGAAATGGACCGTCTTCACGCCACGGAAGACGGCCCGCGATTCTGGCGAAAGGTCTTCAGATGAGGTTGTGCCGAAACGGCGATTGCCGAAGACCATTCCCGCTAGGCCGAGCGCATTGTCGTTCGGGTTCATGTAGACATTGATCTGTCCGAAACCGACGCCAAACATTTCGGCGACAAGCCTTTGTTCCATCACGCCGAGGTCGATATCGGGCGCGGCGAGGATCAATGTTTCGATGCGATAAGTGTCATACATCGAAAGCTCGGCGCCTCGCGCTTCGATCAGCAGTTCCCGAAGCGCTGTCGTCGCGATCGACGTGGCTGTGGGCGATGAGGGTGACGCTCTCCACGCCGGGCGTCGAGGCGATCAGCCTCAGCGTTTCCTTTAGGTGATAGACGGAGAAGGCCCCATCCTGTGTGTCGCCGAAGTAGCTGAGCGGGCCGGCCTGCTCGGTCGGCCAGCTGAACAGGATCGGCACACCGGTCCAACCTGATGCTGCCCAGAGCTCAAGCAGGTTGAAGGCGGCGTCGTCAAAGTCGTTATTGAAGCCATGTACATAAAGGACGACCTTGCCCGTCGAGCCCGCCTCAATTGTGGTTTCAAGCTTGCTGCGAAATTCCGACGACGCGCCCTGATATGCTGCAAGCGCGACACGCTCGCGCGAGACCACACCATCGACGAGCGCAAAGGGGATCGGTGTGCCGGGAAAGCGAACGGTTTCAACGACTTCGTCGAGAGCGTAACGCGGTATCCCGGCCCGGCTCGGCAGACCTTGCATGTAGGCGGAATAATCCTGCACGCTCATCCCGGACAGGCCAATGCGCAACTGCCCAAACGCCATCGCGTTTGACCGGCCCCCGCCATAGCCATCTTCCAGCCGAGCGCGATCGGTGACGTAAAACAGTAGCGGCAGGGTTTGTCCCATTGAAGGCATTGACGCTGCCCGGATGCCAAGCATTTCCGGTGCATTTGGCGGCGGCGCAGCGGGATAGACGCTGGCACAACCGGTTGTCGCCAGCAGCATGGCAGGCAGCAGGGCTCGTTTCATCGCTCTCAACTCCTCAGGGGCCTGGCTCGCTGCCAGCTTCGCAAACCCAAGATCCATACCCAAACGATAGCGACCGCAAGGGCAAGCGACAGAAAGCATTGCGGCACGACTGCGAAGGCGCGGGGGCAAACCGGCCCGGCCGCCAGGTCGAGACCGCTGGCGATCAGGGCCAGCGCGAAGACGGGGAGCCAGGAAGCGAGAAACAGGACATGCCGAAGCCAGCCGGTCATCAGGGCCGAAACGAAGATCAGGCCGTAGGCCCCAAAGACAAGGTAGCAGGCGGGAACGCCTCCCAGGTCGGGGCAGGCGTTGCCCTTTGCCAGTTCGGCGCCGGTCAGCTGCCCGGCCGCGATCAGGCCGAAGAGCGAAAGGATGGCGATCAGGAACCGGTGGTTCATGGTTTCGGCCCCTTGTGGCTGGCGGTCAGCGACAGCGCAAAAACGACCGCATGGGCGGTGTTCATCGCCGTGGGCAAGACAAGCCAGCCAATGCCGGTTGCGGCGAGCCAGGTCAGGAAGATCAGGCCGAGCATCAGCCCCGGACTGAACAGCGCCATCCAGCGCGGATAGGTTGAGCGCCCCGTCGCGATCAGGCCGATCCAGAGCAGGGAGAAGCCGAGAATGGCGAGGCGCAGCGCGTTGACCAGCGGCTCGTGCAGGCTTGTCTGAGCCTCCAGCAGGCTCGCGGCGCTGTCACCTTCTGCAATGGCATGGACTGTATGGGCGAGTATTGCGCGCTGGCCGATCCAGATGAAGGCCAGGATCAGCGCCCAGGTCATGAGGGCAAAGACGATAAATCTCGCCTTTGGGTGATGCGGCAACAGCCGCCCGGTGAGGTGCCAGTAGCCGGGCAGGTAGAGCGGCGCAGCAATGACGGCGATCCAGTGTCCGAGGGCAAGGCGCGGCGGCGAGATGTCCCTGAAATAGCCATAGGTGGGATCAGCGAAATCGCCATTCGGAACGAGCTGCAGGAGCCCCTCTCCGAGACCTGTCAGCAGAGCGCCGGCGAGTCCGGCTAGACCGAACCAGAACAGGCCGCTGGCTTGTCGTGAAGGATCGCGGTTCATGGCGCATTTCTGCGTGCATCAATCACGTTGCCCGCCTCGACAGTGTCAAATGTGTCCGATGTGCCGTCCGGCCAGTCGATCCGAATGGCGACCGGCTCTGCAATGTCGCCCATTCCTATCAGGAGAGAGGCGGTCTGGTCTGAGGCGAGACCCTGCGCCGGAACGACTTGCCTCACCAATGTGCGACCGCCGGCTTCGATCTCGATCCTTGCGCCATAGGCGCGAATGGAATCGTCAAGACGGAGCGTGATCGGGCGCACGTCGGGCGTGACGTTCAGCAGCGCGCGGGACGGGCCGTTCAGGTTCGCCCAGACGAGGTCGGGC
>TARA_R110001599_G_scaffold74547_7_pt1 | contig 18358 bp, 15 predicted proteins | sample TARA_R110001599 | Tara Oceans TARA_R110001599 (sample SAMEA4398360) | marine metagenome | biome: Polar Biome; feature: [MES] marine water layer (ENVO:01000295) within the mesopelagic zone...; material: water (ENVO:00002006), including particulate matter (ENVO:01000060) such as...... | reverse complement strand
CACCCCTGTCGGGGTTTTTGTTTTGCGTATTGATTAGGATTTGGTTTTTAACTAAGAAAGTGACGTTAAGATTTTGGCGGTATATTCCGTTTACCGTGGGTTGACACCACACGGTTATTATTGTTGAAGCCCTATAGGCTTCTTGATGTGTTTAAAAATGACGTGTCACCAGCTGGTACCCGTGACTGAAGTATTTCACCTTGTTGGGCTTGGTGAGGTCAAGTGAAATAATGCGCGATCAGGTTAGGAAAGTGACGATATGGTTTTGGCAATATATACCGGTTTCCGTGGGTTGACACCACACGGCTTTTGTTGTTGAAGCCCTATAGGATTCTTTATGCATTCAAAACGTCTCACAGGCTGTTGCCTGTGGGGCTGAAGTCATCACCCTCCAGGTCTAACCATTTTATTGAAATTTATAAAAGAACCTGTGAAGCTCCTTTTTTCAGGTCTATTTCATATTCCTTACCTTGACACAAAACCTTTGTTTTACCACCAGTTATTGATAGTATTTCCGCTTTTTTAAGTTTACCATCTTCCCACTCCATGCTTATTTCGAAGTTGCCCCTGGCCTTGAGTCCTTTTACTTCACCTGTGTTCCAGGCTTTAGGTAGGGCTGGTAGCAATCGGATAATTCCTTCTTCATGTGACTGTACTAGCATTTCGGCTATGCCTGCTGTTGCGCCAAAATTGCCTTCGATCTGGAAAATTTTACCCAGCAAGTCAAACATATTGGGAGACAATTGAGTGGCCATCATTTCATGGATATGCTCAAGTCCTTCTTCTCCCTTTTGCAAGCGGGCAAAGAAATTGATGATCCATGCCCTGCTCCATCCGGTCTGTCCTGCACCACCGTGTGTCAATCGCCTTTCAATGGTTTTCTCTGCTGCTTTAAATAATTCAGGAGTAGCCTTTGTGATTTGGTTGGAAGGATACAAGGCATACAGATGAGACATGTGCCTATGACCGGGTTCCACTTCTTCATAGTCTTCATACCATTCCTGAAGGGTGCCGTTTTTTCCGATTTTGATCGGTGGTAATTTGTTGGATGCTTTTTCTATGGCTGCAGTCAATTGCTTGTCTCCAATGATTTCCTCTGCTTTCAAGCAGGCATTGAAGATGTCATTGATGATTTGGATGTCCATGCTGGCAGCAGTTGTGTTTCTTGTGGCTTTACCTGTTTTTGGATCTATATAGGCATTTTCCGGTGAGTAAGAAGGGGAAGTGACCAATTCACCATTTTCATTCTCCTTTAGGAAGTCCAAAATAAATTGTGCGGCACCAGCCAGGATAGGATAAGCTGTCTCCTTTAAATACTCCTGGTCTTGCATGAACTCATAATGCCTCCATAAGGAGAGGGACATCCATGCTCCGGCAAGCGGGTTGGAATAGCCATTGGTCATTTGAGAGACCTTGGTGGATCCTGATGGAGTAGTTCTACCAAAAGGATTGCTAACATGGTGTGCCATCCATCCGGAGGATCCAATAAATTTTTCTGCGGTTGTCTCCCCATTTTTTGCCAATTTCTCCATGAAATTGGACAATGGAACAAAGGCCTCGGACAAGTTGGTCTGATCAGCAGGCCAGTAGTTCATTTGCAAGTTGATGTTCAGGTGGAAGTCTGATTCCCAGGGAGCCCACATCTCTTTGTTCCAGATGCCTTGTAAATTGGCAGGAAGGATGGCCCTGTTAACCGAGCTGCCCATCAAAAGATACCTACCGTATTGAAAAAACAATTCCGTAATGTGATTGTCATTGGTGCCTTCTCTTACCTGATCTAGTCGTTTGTCAGTAGGAATGGTGTCCTGAAGTGGACTTCCTAAAGATAGGGCTACTCGGTTAAACATCTCCCTGTGCGCTGCAGTATGCGCCTCTTTAGCTGTGTTGTAGGCTATTTCCAGGGCGCCTTTTAATGATTTTAAGGCCTTGTCTTTTGCATCAATGTTTCTGTCAAAGTTCAGCTTGGCTAAATTATAATCCGTTGCTGCGCTAACAATAACGGTATATCCTGTACTGTTTTCGACCTTAAGGGTGTTTCCATTTCCACTGATACTGCCATCATCCAAAGTAGCCGTTATTTGGGAAGCAAATTTCATATGCAATCCGGTTTCCCCTGAGCCGTCGACATTGTCGTCATAGCCGTCAGGGTCGTCAAATACCTGACCATCCACAATAAGTATCTCACCTTCACCTATGTTTTGAACAATGTCTTTTTCCCGATCAAAACGAATAGTACTGTTTACCGGCTCTCCATCCAAACTCTCAAAACGATAAAAGATCACGTCGTATTTGTCGGAAGAAAATGCTTCCCGTAGGTATCTTTTCCCATCAATAGTGTAGGTGGAAGTTACGACTCCGGTTTCCATGTCTAGGATCCTGCGGTAATTTTCAGGAGATTTTTGATGGTCGAAAGTAATATGCAATTCCCCAAGGGGTTCATAGGACCGAATGGAAGTAGGCGAAACAGCCAGATGTTTCATTCCATAATTTAAGGCTTCTTCGTATTTACCTTCCATGTTTAATTGCTGAAAGGCCGCATAATGTTTTTGTACATCTTCGGGATAAGGGTTTTCCGGCATGCCTGCCCAAAGGCTTTCCTCATTTAACTGAATTTGTTCCTCTTTCACCCCGCCAAAAATCATGGCACCTAATCTCCCATTGCCTATAGGTAGTGCTTCTAGCCATTCATTGGCGGGAGAGGTGTACCAAAGCTGCATTTTTTTTGAATTGTTTGCTTTCTGGGTTTCACTTTGACAGCTTCCAAGAAACAATGTCAGGTTAATTAAGAATAAGAGAATAATGGAACGCATGCTCAATTGGGTTTGATGGAAAGGCATAATACTAAAATATTTTCATTCCTTTTCTAAAAATACTGTAAACGGAGTCTATATATTAGACAAGCAGAAAATTTCACAACTAGGCGTTGGTTTTTCATCTATATCTAAGCAGGTACTGACAATTTGACATTAAAATGAGTTTGGAACAAGTCTTGATTTAAGCAAAAAGATAATAATTGACTTTGTTTAAATAAAAATAAAAAATACCATGCAGGAAAAAGGTACAATTTCGATTCACACCGAAAATATCTTCCCCATTATCAAGAAGTTCTTGTATTCTGATAATGAAATCTTTTTAAGAGAATTGGTGTCCAACTCAGTGGATGCTACACAGAAAATCAAAAGGTTGGCTACTTTAGGTCAATACAAAGGGGAATTAGGCGATCTAACCATCGATGTTAGCTTTGACAAAGACAACAAATGGATAAAAATCACTGACCGTGGTTTGGGTATGACTGCCGAGGAAATCAAAAAATACATCAATCAGATAGCTTTTTCGGGTGCTTCCGAATTTGTGGAAAAATTCAAGGATGCCAAAGATGCCAATGAGATCATAGGTAAGTTTGGTTTGGGTTTTTATTCTGCATTTATGGTGGCAGACACAGTTGTGATAGACTCATTGTCCTATCAAGAAGGTGCGGAACCTGCCAAATGGACCTGCGATGGAAGTACTGAGTTTGAAATTAGTCCGGGAGAAAGGACAGAAAGAGGTACAGAGATCACGCTTAATATCAATAGTGAATCTGAGGAATTCCTTGAAAAATTCAAACTTCAGGGAATACTAGATAAATACGCCAAATTTTTGCCTGTTCCAATTCGATTTGGTACCAAAACAGAAAGTGTAGAAGATGGTGTAGATGATAAAGGGGAAAAGAAATGGAAATCTGTAGAGGTTGACAATATCATCAACCAAACCAATCCTATTTGGACCCTATCACCAAATGATCTTACAGATGAGGATTACCTGAAATTCTACAAGGAGCTGTATCCTATGAGTGAAGACCCTCTCTTTTGGATTCACCTTAATGTGGATTATCCATTTAACCTTACAGGAGTATTGTATTTCCCTAAGGTTAAGAATGATTTTGAGCTTCAGAGAAATAAAATCAAGCTCTTTAGTCGTCAGGTGTTTATTACGGATGAAGTTAAGGACATTGTACCTGAATTTTTAATGTTGCTTCATGGGGTAATTGATTCTCCAGATATACCACTGAATGTATCTAGAAGTTTCTTGCAGGCTGATAGCAATGTTAAGAAGATCAATAACTATATCACCAAAAAGGTAGCTGACAAACTTGGAGAGCTTTATAAAAAAGACAGAAAAATTTATGAATCCAAGTGGAAAGACATTGGGCTTTTTGTGAAGTACGGAATGATTTCTGAGGACAAATTCTATGAAAAAGCCAAGGATTTTGTCTTGTTGAACAATACCAATGGAGAGTATTTTACCCTTGAAGAATACAAGGAAAAAATCAAGCCTTTCCAAACTGGTAAAGATGATAAATTGGTTTACCTATATGCGACTGATGCTGACAAGCAGGATGCATTTATCCAATCTGCCAATAAAAAGGACTATGACGTATTATTGATGGATTCTCCCATTGATAGTCATTTTATCCAAAATCTTGAAAGTAAATTGGAAAATGCCAGCTTGAAAAGAGTGGATGCTGATGTAGTAGATAAGTTGATCGATAAAGAAGGAGGATATGAAAACCTACTTTCAGAAGATCAGTCTAAAAAGGTGAAAGAGATTTTTGAAAAATCAATAGCCAATCAGTCCTATACTGTAGAAGTAGAAGGAGCTAGTCCTGAGGAATTGCCTGTTACGATCACTATGGATGAATTTATGCGTAGGATGAAAGACATGGCGCAAAATGGTGGAGGTATGAGCTTCTATGGAGCGATGCCAGACAATTATAAAGTTGGGATCAATGGAAACCATCCTGTAATTGATAAAATTCTAAAAACTGAAGATGAGGAAGCCCAACAAAAACTTGCTAAACAAGCATTTGATTTGGCTTTGGTTTCTCAAGGCTTGTTGACCGGAAAAGCTTTGACGGCATTCGTTAAGAGAAGCGTTGATTTGATCTAATTGAATTAAGTTTTATACACAGTGAGGAAACAAGCGTTTGATGAAAGTCAGACGCTTGTTTTTTTAATTCCCTTGGCAGTTTTTGCAAATTTGTAGAAATGAAGTTTTTCGATGGATATATTTTGCTCTATCCATTAGGCTCGGGTTACAATAGGTTTTCTTAATTTTAATCCGTATCTGTTGCAATCGATTTATAGTCAGTCCATTTCATGGCTTAAGAATAGTTCTGCAATGCTGTAGCTGCATTTGCAGAAGCTGATATTAAGAACCGTTATGAAGATTAGGATTTTGAAGTGATTTTATCAAGTAATTTAAGGTCTACTACTTATTTCGGGTTAAAGAGACCTGGGAAATTAATTTTTTATAGGAAAGTGATTATCTTTAATTCGGAGAAAACCTTTACAAAAACCCATGCTATCTAAAAAAACTAAATATGCCTTTCATGCTTTGACCTATTTGGGTAAACATAAGGAACAGGGAGCAGTGCCAATTCAGGAGATTTCTACCCACCACAATATTTCCCATAAGTTCTTGGAAAATATCCTGCTTGAATTAAAAAAAGCAGGGCTTTTGGGGAGTAAGAAAGGAAAAGGTGGAGGATATTACCTAATTAAATTACCCAGTGAAATCCGATTGTCTAAAATCATAAGGCTGCTCGACGGACCTATTGCACTATTGCCTTGCGTAAGTTTAAATTACTACGAGCCATGTGAGGAATGTGCCAGCCAAGAGAAGTGTGGCTTAAATATGGTGATGGCAGAAGTGAGGGATGAGACTCTTAAGATATTAGAAATGAAAACTTTACAAGATATATTGGAGCGAGAATAATTTTTTTCCATTTACTCTATAATATTTGTAGGTTTTGTGTACTTTTGTGTTTCCAGTAGACTGTATATGTCATAACTGGCTTAAAGGTAATTTTCTAACCCACAGTTACCTTCAGAAAAATGAAGCAATATGATTGAAGCAAGTGAAATTAAAGAACTTACCCAAAGGATAGAAAAATTATCAATGGAGGAAGCAATGGGGCTTTTAGTGGATTTATTTCCAGGGGAGATTATTTTCTCCACCTCATTTGGACAAGAAGATCAGGTTATTACTCAGAAAATAGCGGCCAATAAATTCCCAATTGAGGTTTTTACTTTAGACACTGGAAGGTTGTTTTATGAGACTTATGATTTATGGTCTAGAACAATAGTAAAATATGGACTTTCTATAAAGCCGTTTTATCCAGAGACAGCGGCTGTGGAAGAACTTATTAGCACCAATGGTATTAATGGGTTTTACCAATCTGTAGAGAATAGAAAATCTTGTTGCTATGTGAGGAAGGTTGCGCCACTGAAACGAGCATTGAATGGTAAGAAAGTTTGGATTACCGGTCTAAGATCAGAGCAGAGTCCAAACCGACAAAATATGGATTTGCTTGAATGGGATGAAGGAAATCAAATTTTGAAATACAACCCTTTGTTGCATTGGACAATGGAGGACATGTTGGCCTATATTAAGGAGAAAAGCATTCCTTATAATACCCTTCATGACAAGGGCTTTGTTAGTATAGGTTGTGCGCCATGTACGCGTGCCATAATGCCGGGCGAGGATGCTCGTGCTGGAAGATGGTGGTGGGAGGCTTCTCACAAGGAATGTGGGCTGCATGAGCATAGAGCCACCGCTAATAAATCCCAATAAAATAGTAACAGCTACAATTGAAAAATATTTAAGATGCAAAGTTTCAGAACTGAAATAGAAAATCCAGTAGTAGAAAAAGAAATTCTTGAACTGGAGAAAAAAATAGCCCTCTTTCGCAACGGGAAAATTGATGAGGAAAAATTCAGAAGCCTTCGATTAGCACGTGGTATTTACGGGCAGCGTCAGGAAGGTGTTCAGATGATCAGGATAAAACTGCCTTATGGAAGGGTGACTTCCGGGAAATTGAATAGAATTTGTGATGTATCAGAAAAGTACTCAACTGGAAGGTTGCACATTACTACGAGGCAAGATATCCAAATTCACTATGTCAGTATAGACAATACCCCAGAATTGTGGGCAGAATTGGACCAAGATGATGTTACCATAAGAGAAGCTTGTGGCAATACCGTTAGAAATATTACTGCTTCAGAAACTGCAGGCATTGACCCTAAAGAGCCATTTGATGTGACTCCTTATGCCGATGCGGCATTTAAATACATGCTTAGAAATCCTGTAAGTCAGGAAATGGGCAGAAAATTTAAAATCAGTTTTTCATCAAGTGATGAAGATACCGCACTTTCTTATCTTCATGATCTAGGGTTTATTGCCAAGGTCAAGCAGGAAGGAAATGAGCAAATAAGAGGGTTTAAAGTATTGTTAGGAGGGGGACTAGGTTCACAGCCAAGGCATGCAGATGTTGTGCATGAGTTCTTGCCTACCGACCAAATCATACCTTTTATTGAAGGTGTAGTAAGGGTTTTTGATAGGCATGGGGAAAGAGCCAAGAGGATGAAAGCAAGGATGAAATTCCTTATCAATAGTCTTGGTGTGGATGAGTTTTTAAGGTTGGTAGATGAGGAGAAACTAGCGCTTCCTTTTCAAACTTACCCAATCGATACTACGGAGTTTGATGCAGCTAGAGAATTGCCTAATCCTGTTGTTCCGGAATTTACAGTTCCGGCAGATGAAGATTACAGACGTTGGAAATTGACCAATGTTTTGGATCAAAAACAAAAAGGTTATTTTTCTATAGGTGTCAAAGTTCACCTTGGAGATTTCTATATCAAAGAAGCCCGTCAATTGGCAGAGCTTGTTAAAAAATATGCCAGTGACGAGATACGTTTCACACTACGTCAAAATCTATTGATAAGAGATGTGAAAGAAGAATTGATTCCTTTCTTTTATCAGGAATTGAAGAAATTGGGAATGGTTGATTACGGATACAATTCCGTTGGAGATATTACCGCTTGTCCTGGTACTGATACTTGTAACCTTGGCATAGCAAGTAGTACTGGCGCTGCTGTTGTGATGGAGAAAGTGATATTAGATGAGTATCCTGAATTTTTATTCAACAAAAATCTAAACATAAAAATCTCCGGATGTATGAATGCCTGTGGTCAGCACAATATGGCTTCTATAGGCTTTCAGGGGATGTCCATGAAAGTTGGTAAAGCTGTTTTACCTGCACTTCAGGTATTGCTTGGTGGAGCTACTTTTGGTGATGGAAAAGGAAAGTTTGCAGATAAAGTTATCAAGGTGCCAAGTAAAAGAGGGCCACAAGCCTTGCGCGCACTTCTTGATGATTTCAAATCTGGAGCAGAAAAAGAAGAAAACTACGCGGCTTATTACGAGCGTAAAGGACAGATGTATTTTTATGAAATACTAAAACCTTTTGCAGGTACTGATAACATTACAGAAAGCGATTTTGTAGATTGGGGAAATGATGAAGCTTATGTCAAAGCCATAGGTGTAGGAGAATGTGCTGGAGTGGTTATTGATTTGGTGTCCACCTTATTGTTGGAGGCCAGAGAAAAGTTGGCTGATGCAGAAGACAGTTTGAAAGCAGGAAAATGGTCTGATGGAATTTATCAAACCTATACAAGCATGATGAATGCTGGGAAAGCAATCCTTACAGCTGAAGGAGTTAATACCAATAGCTTTGCCAATCTTGTAATTGAATTTGACAAACAATTTACCGAAACAGGTAAAATCAATCTTTCTGCCTCTTTTTCGGATTTGGTTTATCAGCTTAAAGAAAACCAACCGTCAGAAGCTTTTGCTTTGGCATATTATAAAATCGCAGAACAAGTGTTTGAAGCAATCAGCGAATATAGAGCAAAAGAAGTACATGCATGATGAATGAGATTAGACCAAGAGTTACCCTGGTAGGTGCTGGTCCTGGTGATCCGGAATTGATAACTTTAAAGGGAGTTCTGGCATTAAATAAGGCAGATGTTGTCCTTTATGATGCGCTGATAGATGTTTCCTTGTTGAATCATGCGCCCGATAAAGCCCTTAAGATATTTGTAGGGAAACGCAATGGAAGCCGTCAAAATCCGCAGGAGGAGACAAATAAAATGTGTGTGTACTATGCCAAAAAGTTTGGACATGTAGTACGGCTCAAAGGAGGTGATCCATTTGTGTTTGGCAGAGGGGCAGAAGAGCTTGATTATATTCAGCAGTTTGGAATAAAAGCTGATGTGGTCCCTGGTATTTCTTCCACAGTGGCCGTTCCGGCTGCTGCGGGAATCCCTGTCACTAAGAGAGGTGTCTCAGAAAGTTATTGGGTGATAACAGGAACAACTTCTAATGGTGAATTGTCCAGGGATTTACTGTTGGCCAGTCAATCCAAAGCTACAGTGGTCTTGCTAATGGGTACCAAGAAGTTGGAAGAAATAGTCCGTATTTATGAGGAGCAGGGTTTTACTGACAAAGCCATTGCCATCATAGAACGTGGAACCACAAGGGATGAGAAAATCGTTGCAGGAACCATTGCAGACATAGAAAAGAAAGCACATCAGGATAAAGTTGGTGCGCCCGCCATTATCATCATTGGTGATGTGGTCCGAGAAAGCCCTAAGTTAAGGGCTGTATATGAGGCTGTAGTATATGAAAATAAATTGAATTGAATATACAATGAATGAATTGTACCCGGTTTTCCTAAAAGTACATCAATTGGAAACTTTATTGGTTGGTGCCGGGAATGTTGGTTTGGAAAAATTGACGTTTCTATTGAAATCAAGTCCCAATGCCAAAGTTACGATTGTCTCCAAAGATTTTCTAAAGGCGATCGTTACAATAGCCAAAGACAATTCCAATATCAAAATGGTGCAAGATGCTTACAATGACGAGTATTTAAATGAAAAGCACCTGGTGATCGCTGCTACGGATGACAAAGAAGTAAACAAAAAAGTCTACCATGATGCGAAAAAGCATTACCTCCTGGTAAATGTAGCAGATACGCCAGAATATTGCGATTTTTATTTAGGAGGGATTGTAACGAAAGGGAATATTAAAATTGGCATAAGTACCAATGGAAAAAGCCCCACCACCGCCAAAAGGTTAAGGCAGCTATTTGAAGAGATCATTCCCGATGATATCAATGAAATGGTAGAGAATATCAATAAATACAGGGATACTTTAAAGGGGGACTTTGAGGAAAAAGTAGATGCTTTAAATAAACTAACGGTTGGATTGATGAAAAAAAATAAGGAATGAACAAATAAAAAAGGGGTGGTTAGCCCCTTTTTATTTGTTCATTTTTTAAATCACTAATGTAGGATTTTAATAATTTTAATTTTTCCTCCTCACTCAGTCTTAGATCAGACTGTAGGAGCCTGTTGATGTTCCTGTACATGGGTTTTTTTGGTTATTTGTAGAATTAAATATACTGTTTTTTTGAATACAAAACCATTATAACAATTATTTTTTATGGGTTTATAGTGCTTAAAGTAAGATTTTTTGCCTTTTTCAGGAGATGTTCTCAGTCGGACTTGAATTTGATATTTTGCAATTGTTACAGCGTTAGTTTTCTTGTTAATTGATATAGGGAATGCGAAATGTTGCTATAAATTGAGAAGCTTTCCGAAGTAGGAACCGTATTCTTCTTAGGTTATGTAAACCCGAAATAGGCATTCTATTATGTGGTGGAATCATTTCAAAATCAGTTGCTTCCTTGCTGTTTCCAGACTTCCTTAAGACTAGACAGGTTTGCCATTACGGAGCTTACTCAGTCTTAAATAACATGATTTTATGAAGTTAAATTCCATTCTGATGGAGCTGGGGAATTGTAATCAAAACTTGAGGGGATAGGTTAAGTTTTGAAATAAAGTCAATATCATTGGGAAAGATATAAAAGGATTGTCTGTTGAAATTTGGATGGCAAACCATACAGAAGCCATAAAATGAATTTTTCAGAATATTAAATTTCCGAAACGATCATTTTATGGCTTCTGTGAAAAAATAATTTAATTATTAAAAAGTGAATACTTGCTGTTTACAGATTTTACTTTTCTTTTCGTCCGTTTGACGTTTTGAAGGATTTAAATAAAACAAAAGAGGTTCTGTTGCTTATCTAAAACTTAAAAAATGCTTTTTAAGAATGAATTCTAGTTCTGTGATTAAAAATTTAATAGGTCGCCCTACCATACACCTAAGATCATAAGCCAATGGCATGATCGGAATCTAACAATTCTATATAATCACCGAAGTAACTGTTGAATGTTGTTATCAGATTGTTTAGGTCTCCGCTTTGCATCTCTTGCTGAATTTTAAGAGTATCCATTCCCAATGCTTCACTCAATGTTTCCGCATATTCCAAAAGGTCCTCTCCAATGTTCCCATTGTTTCGTTGATCCAGATGGACCTGCATTATTGCCTTTGTTTTGGACGCCATCATTTATTTTAATTTTAAAAGTTAGTTAAATAAGTCTCTTTATCTTAATAGTAGTTAATCTATAAGGTTTTCAAAAAAAACTATCGTTTCAGATAAAGAATTTTGTTTTATAAAAGTCATTTTATGTAATTCAATTTTTGAAATATTATTTTATGTTATTGAAATACAGTTAAATGAAATCCTCGTTAGCTGTTATATTTTGATAAATAATAGAATTAATTCCGAATTTGCAAATGGAGCTAAATAATAATTTGTTGTAAGGATTAGAGGATTTTACCAAGTTTTGTTTGGTGGGTTTAAAAATGAATTTTCTATTAGGTATTTTGGAAAAAATAACAAAAAAGTAAAAAACAAAAGGGGCAAATTATTTTTGCCCCTTTTGTTAAAAATCTACAGAAATTTGATTTCTGAGTATATCGTCCATGGTTTCTCTCTTTCGTATAAGGTGATCCTTGCCGTTTAAAATTAACACTTCGGCTGGTCTAAACCTGGAATTGTAATTGGAGGACATGCTATAGCCATAAGCACCAGCATTTTTTATTGCAATAATATCCCCTTCTTTTACTTCTTTTAATTTGCGGTCAGCAGCAATTGTATCTGTTTCACAAATATAACCTACAATTGTATAGACTCTTTCCGGTCCATCAAGTTTTGAGATGTTAACCACACTGTGGTAAGCATCATACATCATAGGTCTCAATAAATGATTGAGGCCTGAATTTACGCCTACAAATGTGGTGGCGGGAGTAGGCTTAACCACATTTGCTTTGGTGAGTAAGTAACCACATTCACTAACCAAAAACTTACCGGGTTCAAACCATATTTCCAATTCCCTACCGTATTCTTTGCAGAAGGTCTTAAAAGCTGCTGAAACTTTCCTCCCTACATCTTGGATGTCTGTGGTGATGTCTCCTTCTTTATAGGCAACTTTAAATCCACCTCCAAAATCCAGAAAAGCCAAATCATGAAATTCTCTGGCTGCATCGAAAAGAATCTCTGCTCCTTTAAGGAAGACCTCAGCATCAAGAATGTCAGAGCCGGTATGTACATGTAGCCCAATTACATTAAGCTCATAGGCCTGAACTACTTTAAGGATATGTTTTAATTGGAGGATAGAAATTCCAAATTTACTGTCAATATGGCCAACAGAAATTTTGGCATTGCCGCCAGCTAATATATGTGGATTTAAACGGATGCAAATGGGAACAGAAGACCCATACTCAGTACCGAAGTGCTCTAGCATAGGGATACTGTCTATATTTACCATCACGCCAAAAGCGACTGCTTGCTTGATCTCATCAAAATCCACGCAATTTGGTGTGTACATGATTTCTTCTGGAGAGAATCCTACATGTAGGCAAAGTTTTATCTCTTCTACAGAGACTGCATCCACACCAGTGCCCGCCTTTTTCATCAATTTTAGAATATTGATATTTGAAAGTGCCTTGGTAGCATATTTTATTTTCATCTTTACATCCGAAAAAGCTTGATTTAAAGCTTCTATTTGATGTAAGATTTTAGCTCCATCGTAAACATAAACAGGACTTCCGTATTTTTGGGCGATATCCAGTAAGGGGATTTCCCCTATGCAATATTGTTGATTTTTGATTTCCATCGCTTTTGATTTAGCAGGCAAAGATATATAAAGGATGTTAAAGTTAAAATCCAAAAGAGATAAGTCGTTCGGAAAAGGAATTTTGATGGATTTTTAAGGGTTATAAAAAGGCCATAGAATAAATTAATCCCGGGTGCTTTGTGTTAAAAAAAGTTAAGGATATGATTTAGAGGAGGATATCATTTAGATTTGTAATATGTCAAAAACGAGTATAAAGATCATTGTCTTTTTAATGTCCCTGGCAAGTTTAGGTTTGATAGGCTTTCAATTTTATTGGGTAGGAAACGTACTTAAAATTAATGAGGCGCGTTTTGAGCAAAATGTATTTCAAGCCCTTTCTTCTACTTCAGAGCGCATCGAAAAAGGAGAAGCCAGCGATATACTTTTGAGCTCCCTAGCGAGGGATACCATTTTTCAGAAAGCTTTATTGGAACCCATTGAGCCTATTCAGGTTCAAGTCAGAAGAAGAAAAGTAGCCGTTAATAGGCCGTCTGTGTTGGATTCAATGTTTGATCAGCCCATACCTCAAATTTCGCCGACTTTCCGAAAATTAATTGCAAGCAGGGAAGGGGATCTTAATAGCTTTAGCCAGATCGAAAAATATTTTAACATGTCTCCTAAAGTGGCTTCCAGTCTTTTTACTCCAGATGAATTGGCCATTTTGCTTGCCGAAAAAGAGCGGCACCTACAATTTTTGAGTGAGCAGGATCAAAAATTGAGCAAGCGTCAGTATGCCAACAGGCGACAAAATTATATTATAGAAGAACTTAATGTGTCCCGGAATGTGGCAGAAAGCATAGTTAAAGCCAATATGAAAATTGAGCTTGTGGAGGTTGTGATCCATCAATTGTTGTCTCAGGGAAATCAGAATATTCTAAATCGGCTGGATACAGCTATGGTCAGGAAAGAGGTGATGGGGCAATTAATAAATAGAAATATTGATCAGCCCTTCGAACTGGGTATTGTTGATAATAGAAATCAAATAATTGGAATAGGTCCCGTAGCAGATTTAGAATTTTTGAATGAACATGGTATAAAAGCCGAGCTTTTCCCAAGCGATTTATTGGGAATGGAGAACTTCTTAGTGATCTATTTCCCTGAAAAACAGAATTACTTAATGCGCCAAGTGTTTTTACCATTGGCAAGTTCTTTGGTTTTTATGTGCATCATTATTATTTGCTTTGTTTATGCCATTAAGGTCATTATTCGTCAGAAGAAAATCTCTGACATAAAAAATGACTTTATTAACAATATGACGCATGAGTTCAAGACACCAATATCAACAGTTAGTTTGGCGGTAGAAGCTTTGCAGGATCCCGACTTATTTGGAGAGAAAGCCTTACGAAAGCGGTACCTGAACATTATAAAAGATGAAAACATCAGGCTTGGGAAGCAAGTAGAACAAGTTCTTCATGCAGCAGCCCTTGAAAAGAAAGATTTCAACCTGAAATTTGAAACGATAGACCTTAGAAAGCTCATTGAAGAAACCAAAAAGCATTTTGAGTTATTGGTGGAAAATAGAGGGGGAACGATCACTAGTGAATATTCACTAATTACAGGTCACTTAGAGGCAGATGTTTTTCATTTGAATAATATTGTTAATAATTTGCTGGACAATGCCAACAAGTATTCCAAAAATGCCCCTCAGATAAAAATTATTGTAAAGGAAAGTCAAACTGACTTTACCATTTCGATAATAGATAAGGGTATAGGAATCAGTAAAGAAGCACAAAAAAAAATATTTGATAAATTCTATAGAGTGCCAACTGGTAATTTACATGATGTCAAAGGTTTCGGATTGGGACTTTCTTATGTCAAGACCATGGTGGAGGCTCACAAAGGAACTATAAAATTGGATAGCGAGCCTGGACAGGGTACCGTATTTACAATAAATTTACCCAAGAAAAAATGAGCAAGATCAAAATTTTATTGGTAGAAGATGACCCCAACTTGGGTGAGATATTAAAAGACTATCTTGGTGTGAAAGGCTTTGATGTCATATTGTGTAGAGATGGGGAAGAGGGATGGAACAAGTACAAAAAGGATTACTATCAGTTGTGTTTGCTGGATGTGATGATGCCTATAAAGGATGGATTTACGCTTGGAAAAGAGATAAGAAAGGTGGAAGAGAATATCCCCATTATCTACCTCACAGCTAAGAATATGAAAGAGGATGTAATTCAAGGCTTCCGAATTGGTGCCGATGATTATATCACCAAGCCTTTCAGCATGGAGGAATTGCTAATGAGGATCAATGCGATTTTAAGAAGGACAAACCAACAAGGGGAAAAGACCATTTTGAAGTCCTACAAATTTGGTAATTTCATATTGCATTACGACAAGCAGTTGCTGGAAGGACCACAAGGAACCAATAAACTCACCTCTAAAGAGAATGAATTGCTCCGTTTATTGGCTTCTTCATTAAATGAAAATGTTAGTCGCTCTTTTGCATTAAAGCAAATCTGGGGAGATGACAGTTATTTCAATGCGCGAAGCATGGATGTCTACCTAAGTAAAATACGAAAGTTATTGAAAACGGATGAATCTGTGCAGATCATCACTTTGCATGGAGAAGGCTTTAAGTTGGTGGCGAACTAATCACTTGTTTTAACTCATAATAGACAAACTAATTTGCGCTAAAATCACCTTAAAGTCTGTTGCTTTATTGTTGTTTGTGTGGCTGAATGGCAATACCATGCCTTTGCTTTAAATACAACTGGTTTTTTTGAGACTATTCCCTGATCGGATATACGACACAGGCATACTTATCCCTTTTGCAAAATCCGCGTATAAAGTTTAATTTGTAATCAATTTAATACCTAAATTATAAAATGGACAAAGAAATCATCAACTCTCAGGAGGCACCAGCCCCAATAGGGCCTTATAGCCAGGCGGTAAAAGCCAATGGAATGCTATTTGTCTCCGGGCAAATAGCTCTTGATGCGGATTCAGGGGAAATACTAAATTCAAACATAACTGAAGAGACCCATGCAGTCATGAAAAATCTTGAAGCAATTCTAAGAGCTTCAGGGCTTACTTTTTTGAATGTAGTAAAGTGCAGTATTTTTGTTAAAAATATGGGGGATTTTGCTACTATCAATGAGGCCTATGGGCAATATTTTAAAACAAACCCTCCTGCCAGAGAGACGGTGGAAGTAAGTCGCTTGCCAAAAGATGTACAGGTGGAAATTTCCTGTATAGCAGTTCTGTAAAATTTCAGCCTACTTAGTTTGTTGCAATATGGTGAGACTGGTTCCTAACTATAGTGAAACATTTGTGACCACCTTGGGAAGTAAAGAGGTGATGGATAGGGTTGAACTTATTACTAAAAGTATTAACTACCTGGACGAAACAAATTACCTGCCCAAAAGTAAAACAGTATTTTTTAACGGCAATATAGAAGAGAACAGTTTTAGAATATCAAAAATTATAGACAGGGCAGATAGTTTTCTGCCTTTAATCAAAGGGGAAATAGCCCCGTTGTCTAAAGGCTGTCTGGTCTCTTTGAATTATTCGTTTTTTCCAGGAGCCTCCTTTTTCTTGGGTTTTTGGGCAGTGATTTCATTTGGCTTGACCGTTTTGTTTCTAGCGGTGGTCCAAGACTGGAAATTGGCCCTTTTATGTTTTCTGGTGGGCTTGGGGAATTATGGTTTTGCCTGTTCTTATTTTAAAAGAAAAGTAAGGGAAAGCCAGGTGCTTTTTCATGAACTGATGAAGTTGTAGTTTATACCTATTTTTATTTTGGCCATTTGTCAAGCTAAGTTTAAACAGGATTTAGCCTACTTTCGAGTTTGAAAAGAAAGCGCTTAAAGTGCCCTATTAAAAGAATTTCCGACCGAAAAACATTGTCTATTGCCTGTTTCAGGTTAATGGCGAATTTAATTTGCATTAAGAATTTCTTCTTGCTTTATGGATTATGCCTGACCTGTCGTATTTTAGCAGAATAATTAGTCAATTTATAAATTATCAATACATATTATAATGGAATACAGGATAGAGAAAGATACCATGGGGCCAGTAGAGGTGCCAGCCGATAAATACTGGGGTGCTCAAACCCAAAGATCTGTTAATAATTTTAAAATTGGTGGTGTGAAACACCAAATGCCTTTGGAGATCATTCACGCTTTTGCCATTCTAAAGAAATCTGCTGCCAAGACCAATGCCGAGTTGGGGGTTTTGAGTCCGGAGAAAGCAGACATAATTAGCCAAACTTGTGATGAGATCCTTGAGGGAAAACTTGATGATCAATTTCCTCTTGTTGTATGGCAAACAGGTTCAGGCACCCAGTCCAATATGAATGTTAACGAGGTAGTGGCTTATCGTTCTCATGTGCTATTGGGTGGGAGTTTACAGGATGAAAAGAAGAAAATTCATCCCAATGATGATGTGAACAAGTCCCAGTCCTCCAATGACACCTTTCCAACGGCCATGCATATTGCAGCCTATAAAATGGTGGCAGAGACTACCCTGCCAGGAGTTAAAAAACTTAGGGATACACTTCAGGCTAAATCTGAGGAATTTATGGCAGTGGTCAAAATTGGGAGAACCCACTTTATGGATGCTACTCCATTGACCCTTGGACAAGAGTTTTCTGGGTATGTGGCGCAGTTGAATCATGCCATTAAGGCGATAGAAAACACCCTTCCTCATTTGTCTGAGTTGGCATTAGGAGGTACAGCTGTAGGAACAGGACTGAATACACCCAATGGTTATGCCAAGTTGGTAGCAGAGAAAATCGCTCACTTTTCTGGAAATCCTTTTATTACTGCACCCAATAAATTTGAAGCTTTGGCAGCGCATGATGCCATCGTTGAAACTCATGGGGCGTTAAAACAGTTGGCTGTAAGCCTTATGAAAATCGCCAATGATGTAAGAATGTTGTCTTCCGGCCCAAGGTCTGGAATTGGTGAAATCCTTATTCCTGAAAATGAGCCAGGCTCTTCTATTATGCCAGGAAAAGTAAATCCTACTCAAGTAGAAGCCATGACCATGGTTTGCGCGCAAGTAATAGGCAATGATACAGCAGTTTCTGTAGGAGGCATGAGTGGTCAGTTTGAACTCAATGTATTCAAGCCAATGATGGTGAATAATTTACTAAACTCTGCCAGACTATTAGGAGATGCTTGTGTTTCTTTTACGGACAATTGTGTGGTAGGAATTGAGCCTAATATTCCATTTATAAAAAGGCATCTTGAAAACAGCCTGATGCTGGTTACTGCGCTTAACCCACATATCGGTTATGAAAATGCAGCTAAAATAGCCAAGAAAGCACATAAGGAAGGTACTAGCTTGAGAGAGGCAGCGATCTCCCTTGAGTTATTGACCAACGAACAATTTGACGAATGGGTGAAACCTGAAAACATGACAGGAAGTTTAAAATAAATGTTACTAGAAAAAGTAAAAACCCCAATTAGCTATAGCAAATTGGGGTTTTTACTTTTTAGACCTTAGGT
>TARA_R110001599_G_scaffold34194_1_pt1 | contig 18360 bp, 15 predicted proteins | sample TARA_R110001599 | Tara Oceans TARA_R110001599 (sample SAMEA4398360) | marine metagenome | biome: Polar Biome; feature: [MES] marine water layer (ENVO:01000295) within the mesopelagic zone...; material: water (ENVO:00002006), including particulate matter (ENVO:01000060) such as...... | reverse complement strand
CCAATAGACAAAGAGTGGCAGAGCTTGATGAACGATAAGTTGACGGCGGCTTTTCCTTAACAAGCTACTGGAATGCTTTTTACATTGTATTGTTAAAAAAGGCCTACTTATGTAGGTCTTTTTTTGCCTTGTTTCGGTCTCTGGATTTATTTTTTGTGATATGAGTCACCTCTTGTTACTAGTAAATAGGGTAATATAGGCGCAATGACTCCTTGCTTATTCTTGGGGGGAAATCTTCTGAATTTTAGGGTGCATAATGAAAGTCGCTGATATTCGCGTTATTCCAGGGCTAATCTCCATCGCTACGATTTTTTTGCTTTGGTTTGTTGTGCCTGTTCCTGATGGCGTGTCGGTCAATGCATGGCATTTGCTGGCTTTATTTGTCGGTACCGTTGTTGCTATCATTGGCAAGGCTATGCCAATCGGTGCGATTGCTATTTTGGCGATTACTTTGGTTGCGTTAACCGGTGTGACGAATGATAGCCCTTCAGCAGCAATTAAAGATGCTTTAAGTGGTTTCTCTAATTCTCTTATTTGGTTGATCGGTATTGCCATCATTATTTCAAGAGGCTTGGTGAAAACCGGTTTGGGCAATCGCATTGGTTACTACTTCATTTCTTTATTTGGTAAAAAAACCATTGGAATTGGCTATGCGCTGGCGCTTTCTGAACTAGTTATCGCGCCTGTCACGCCGAGCAATACGGCTCGTGGTGGCGGTATTATCCATCCCATTATGAAATCCATTGCCACAAGCTTTGGCTCTTCTCCTGAAGAAGGCACTTCTCGCAAGATTGGCCACTACCTTGCCTTAGTTAATTATCATATTAATCCTATTACCTCTGCGATGTTTATTACAGCGACGGCGCCAAACCCTTTGATTGTTAAGTTGATTGCAGATGCCACAGGTTCCAGCATCAGTATTACTTGGGGGACTTGGGCGCTCGCGGCGTTTTTACCTGGCATGTTATGTATTGCATTGGTTCCTTTAGTTGTTTACGCCATTTACCCGCCAGAAATAAAAAGCACGCCAGACGCAAAAAACTATGCAAAATCTAAGCTTGCTGAAATGGGTGTTATGTCTTACGGCGAAAAAATCATGGTTTGTGTTTTTGCTCTTTTGCTGATTCTTTGGGCTGGTGTACCGGCGATGCTGCTTGGTTCCGCTTATGCCGTCAATACAACCGCGGTGGCCTTTTTGGGCTTGTCAATTTTGTTGGTGACGGGGGTGTTGAGTTGGGAGGATGTACTTAAAGAAAGATCTGCATGGGATACGGTGGTTTGGTTCTCCGCTTTGGTAATGATGGCAACCTTTTTAAATAAGTTGGGCTTGGTGCAGTGGTTCTCTTCTGTTGTTGAGAGCAATATCGCAGATTTAGGCTTTGGCTGGGGGGCTTCGGTCGTTATATTGGTTGCCGTGTATTTTTATGTACATTATTTTTTCGCAAGTACTACGGCGCATATTACAGCCATGTTCGCTGCATTCTATATGGCTGGTTTGGCTCTCGGTGCGCCACCTTTGTTTCTTGGTTTATTACTGGCTGGCGCGTCTTCTTTGATGATGTCGTTAACCCACTATGCGACAGGCACCTCACCGATTATTTTTGGCTCAGGTTATGTTTCCATGGAGGATTGGTGGATCATGGGCTTTATCATGAGCCTCGTCAATTTAGCGGTTTGGGGGATTGTCGGTGGGCTGTGGTGGAAAGTGTTGGGCTATTGGTAGTATACAGACACAAGCCCAGTTATTAATCGATACTGAATGCTGGTACAAAGAACGGGTAGAAATTTATCTGGCTTGAGTGCGGGAATAGATAAGGAAAAGGGCAGCCAGATGGTTGCCCTTTTCGTTTTTACAGAGTTAAGGTTTCAGTGCTTAATTCTTAGCGCTTAAATTTTAGGGATACCTGTAATATAACCAACGGCAGCACCGTAACGATCTTTGTAATTGGCACGGATATATGGATCTAATACCTCTTTTACTTTGACGTGCAATTTGTCATCCCAATCACCAGCGTGCTGGATGTTACTCATAATGTAAGTCCAGCCGTTAAGTTCATCAACGGCATGTAGTCCAGTTGATTCCGCGCCAGCAGGGCAAGACATAATGCGTGATAACTCTCCGCTGTCTACGTTATAGGCCCAAAGGAAGTTGTTAACATGGTTACCACTGTCTTCACCGATGAACAGGGTGCGAAGTTTTTCAGAAAACTTAATGTTATCAGGGTTGGCAATACGATCTGCGTGAGCTGTGTTGCCAATGGCATCCGGTGTTGCTAAATCTTCACCAATTAAGTTGGCAGGAGCATGCATGTGAACAGATACCCATTCACTGTCGATTGCTTGGCCGTCATGGTCTTTTTGGCCTCCCGTTAATTTGTGCTCATAAACGGCACCTGCTTTAGGGCCTTCAACGTGAATGTCGTTGCTGCCATCGGTCATGGTTTTGTAGATATAAGACATGGCGGAATAGGCTTTTTTGTCTTTAATGTTGACTGTGGTGCCTTCCATTTTGGTGAAGCCCATAGAGCCACCAACTAAAGCAGCATAACGGTGTGTTTCTAGGAAAGCGGCTTCTTTTTCCATGCCGGGTTTTAATTTCACCCAGTTTGTTTTTCCGCCGTAGCCAATTTTAGTGAAGCTAGCGTCTTTAGGATCTTTTGTATGAACTTCCATGATGTCAGAAGACTTAATGCCTGCGTCTACTAAGCGTTGAATTTCATCACTCTTGGCTTCGCCAAGTTTAATCCAAGTGATATTACCTGCACCTGGGCCTTTGCTAGAAATTTGTGACCATTTAGCCACATAAAGAACGCCAGAAGAAAGATCACGGGCTTTGTTAGCAATGAACATGAATAAACCACTATTCGTCGCATCATCACCCATAATAACCGTGCGTTCATCCGGCATAACTTGAACAAGCTCATGGGAAAGACGACCCATACAATAATGTTTTTTGATAGAGCCAGTGCCGTCTTGGTTGACGGTTACTTCAGGCAGGTGGCCGTAGTTGTATGGTGTGCCTTTGGTTTCGTCACCAAATAGGTTCTTGCAGTAAGCTTTGAATTGTTTGTCATCCGCTTTCGAGGCATCTGGCTCGTATTCTTCGCTTGAAAGATGAGTTCCCCAAGGAGATAAGCTGGCGCCACAAGTAATCCATAGGCCGCCAACATTGGAGGTATCCACATTGTGGTATTTAACCAATTTCAACTCACCTGTTTCTGGATTTTGATCAAGCGTCAATATGGCAATAGGGGAAGGTAATTTGCCATACATGTCTTCGCCAGCACCGTCTCTGCTAGAGTATTCAAATTGAACAACCGCAAACACGTGATTGCCGTAAACACCAGCCACTTTCGCGTCTTTAATGGTTAATAAGCTAGAGCCATCTGGACAATCTGAAAAGAACTGACGATTTCCCGCGCTAGGATCAAGAATAGGTTGGTTGTTGATATCGTAATAGCCACCAGCAATCACAGTGTTGCCCTTTCCGTCAGGCACTTTGTCACCCGTTACGAAAAAAGGCTGATAGTCTAGTGTAATCATTCGACTCGAACCATCTTCAAACTTTAACTGCATAGCTGAGTTAATTAGATTTGTTGCCATCGCAGCAGGGTTGCTAAGTGATGGTGCTGCCATAGGAATGAAGCTAACAGAAGAAAGAGGAGCATCGGTCATTGCGGCAAAGGCGGTAGAGCTAAATACGCCACCAGCAAGTGGTAGTAATGGCGCTCCAGCCATAAAACCCAGCATGCGTCGGCGGTTAGAGTCGATAGACTTAGTCATGATTTATTCCTTGATTCCTACAGGCCGTAACCTGAATTAGGTGTTAAAAAAGAAAATGAGAGAGTCATTTAAATATGGCTCTTAAAAAAGATTAAATCAGGGTTTGATGAAGCTTATGTGACAGGTTTGTGTTTTTTAGTGATGAATAGAAAAAATAAACAACGAATGATAATGCTTTTCATTTCAATAGCTTGGAATAGCTGAAAGGAATGCATAATTCTAACTTACTTTAATTTTTTAAGGGCTCTTGCAGAGGGATTCTCCCAGTATATGTATCGAGCTTTTGGGGCTAGATTGTAACCATGATAATAATTTTACTGTCATGGCTCTAGATCGTAGGATATCTTTTGCAATCAAACCTAGGGGGACGTTAAATTATGCAAATATCTATTTTGACCTTCGATGATTTTAATGAATTGGATTCATTCATTGTGCTGGGAATTTTGAATAGAGTGAAGAATAAGGGCTGGAAGGTATCGATTGCCAGCCCGACTAAACAAGTTAAATCCATGAATGGTGTTGTGATTGAAAGGCAAGTTTCACTTGATGGTCTAATTTCTGCCGATGCCGTTATTGTAGGAAGTGGTCTGAAAACACGAGAAGTTGTAGCAGATTCATCGATTATGGCGCAATTGCAACTTGATCCAGGTCGTCAGCTAATTGGCGCTCAATGTTCTGGCGCTTTGATTTTAGCTAAGCTTGGTCTGTTAGATAGTGTGCCGGCTTGTACTGACTTGACGACAAAACCTTGGGTTGAAGCGGCTGGTGTGGAAGTGCTCAATCAAGCCTTTTTTGCAAAAGGAAATGTAGCAACGGCGGGTGGTTGTTTGGCCTCGCATTATCTTGCAGCGTGGATTATTGCCCGCTTGGAAGGCATAGCAGAAGCCCGCAACGCTATAGATTATGTCGCGCCGGTCGGCGAGAAAGAAGATTATGTGAGTCGCGCAATACGCAATGTGGCGCCTTATTTGCCAAATTAAAGTGTCAGGTAATCGACCTGAAAGGCGCAAAGATAAGATTAAAATGTGCATCTATTTTTTGAGTGTTGTTCTTATTCCTTTACCTTAATAGAATCGAATGTCACTTATAGTTGCCTTGCGATTACTTTGTTTTTTTGAAATTGAAAAAACAAACCAAGGCAGACCTTACACTGGTATAGAAGAAGATCCGCATGAAGAAAGTATTTCTGAAAAAGCTGCAGTCTCTTACCGCGATTCTTGTGTTGAACACGGTGCCCGTCGGCTTTGCACAGACGGGCATTAGTTATGAGGCAGAAGTGCTTCAAGCAAGAGCGATCACTGACGAGAAAAAAAATACCCTTAAGAGTGCAGGGACACAAACGGACACGTTTAAGCAGCTGTATTTTGACAACTCACTGGCTTATATCCAAAAATACACGGAACAAGCAGCGAGTTATCAGCATCAAGTGGCTTTAGCGCTGATTGAAGAAGCATACCAAGATGATTTTGATACCTTGTTAGATCATTATGAGCATGAGGTGGCCAGCGCTGATCCGGCTCAGCTTGAGTTGGCAAAGAGTAAGATTAAAGAAGAGTTGCAGGTGTTAAAAAATATGCGGCATTCTAAAATCGCTGAATTTAATCAGCAATTTGGTATTACATAAATCCCCATATAGCTTTAAATTCAATGTAATTAATTAGCGAGTCGTAATGTCAGATATACAGACCTCACTTAATTTTGTCATGATTCGCCGCCAATTTGATTTTCGTGGTATTGAAATGGGGCGCTGGGTGACGCCAGAAGAGAGAGATCGCGCAGCGGTGAACTTCCATCGAGCGCTAGAAGATTTAATGGATGTCTTGCAAGGGCCTGAGCATCTTATCTCTCTACGAGGTACACTGGGTCTTCAATTCGGTAAAGGCGGACAGCGTGGCGTTGCAGCGCATTATATGCCAGCAACTAGGCAGTTAGCCTTGTCGAAAAATGCCGGAGCAGGGAGCTTGGCACACGAGTGGTTTCACGCTTACGATCATTACATGGGCGATAAAATGTTTCACTTCGCCTTATCATCCAGCTTTGCTTCCAGCAATTGGCTGCAAGAACCTGACTCAAGCAATATAAAATCTCACCCGTTAAATACACTTCTAGGTGACTGCTTCAAAAGTATCCTACTCAGCCCAGACGGACACGACACCAGCGAACTTTTTCAAGCCTCTAAACGTATCGATGAAAAACACAGTGTCTTCTACTACTCCAAACCAGAAGAAATGTGCGCCCGTGCCTTTGAAGCTTTCGTTGAAGACACAAAACCTACCAGTACCTTTTTAGTAAAGGGAAGTCGTCATTCGGATGAGGCCAAAATGGGTCTTTATCCGCAAGGTGAGCAGCGGCATCGTATCAATCATGCTTTTCAAAGCTATTTTAGCTTACTTGGTCGAGCACTGAATCAAGAGTAACTTCATATTGCCTTCCATTATCGTAGTCACAGTCATACTGCTGCAGCAATAAGATAAGTTTAAAATATTATTTACCTATTTTATTGTTAGTTTCTTAAATTGAGTCCAATAAAAAAGGCGAATCATTGCTGATTCGCCTTTTTAGTTTCTAATGTTTTAGAGGGTTAGTCTTTGTAGCTGTCGATCGGTGGGCATTCGCAGAACAAGTTACGATCACCATAAACATTGTCTATACGGCCAACGGGTGGCCAGTATTTACGACCTTTGATCCAAGGTAAAGGGTAAGCTGCGTCTTTGCGTGAGTAAGCGTGGGCCCATTCGATATCAAGAAGACTGTCCGCAGTATGTGGAGCGTTTACTAATGGGTTGTCTTCTAGCGGCCATTCGCCTGCTTGCACTTTGCTGATCTCTTGACGAATCTTAATCATGGAGTCACAGAAGCGATCTAACTCATCAAGGTTCTCAGATTCAGTCGGTTCGATCATCAGTGTGCCAGCAACAGGGAAAGACATGGTTGGCGCGTGGAAACCGAAATCCATCAAACGTTTTGCGATGTCTTCTTCACTGATGCCTGATTCTGCTTTCAGTGGGCGAATGTCGATAATACATTCGTGCGCTACTGTGCCGTTTTTACCTGTGTAAAGTACTGGGTAATGATCTTCAAGGCGTTTAGCAATGTAGTTTGCATTCAAGATAGCCGTTAGGGTTGCATTACGTAGGCCTTTGTCGCCCATCATTTTGATGTACATCCAAGTAATCACCAGAATGCTTGCGCTGCCGTAAGGTGCTGCAGAAACCGCACCATGTTGTTCTGTCATGCCCATTACGGGTGTGACTGCGTGACCCGGTAAGAAAGGCGCAAGGTGAGATTTAACACCAATTGGTCCCATACCTGGGCCACCGCCGCCATGAGGAATACAAAATGTTTTGTGCAAGTTAAGGTGAGAAACGTCACCACCAAATTTGCCTGGAGGCGCAACACCAACCAATGCGTTTAAGTTTGCACCATCGATGTAAACTTGTCCGCCGAATTTGTGGACGATGTCACACACTTCACGAATGTGTTCTTCGAATACACCGTGAGTGGACGGGTAAGTTGCCATGATGCAGCTTAGTGCTGCGGCATATTTTTCTGCTTTTTCAGCAAGATCGACTAAATCAATGTTGCCATCTTCATCGCATTTCACGATAACCACTTTCATGCCTGCTAGTGCGGCTGAAGCTGGGTTAGTACCGTGAGCAGAACTTGGAATCAAGCAAATGTTTCTGTCGTGATCGCCACGAGACTTATGGTATTTGTCTATCGCGATTAAACCCGCGTATTCGCCCTGTGCGCCCGAGTTTGGCTGCATTGACATGGTGTCGTAGCCTGTTGCTTTCGAAAGCATCTTAATCAAGTCTTGCAACAACGTATGATAGCCGCTGACTTGGTTATCTGGTGCAAATGGGTGAATGCGCCCAAATTCTGCCCACGTCACTGGAATCATCTCAGACGCTGCGTTCAGTTTCATTGTGCATGAGCCAAGAGGAATCATACTTTGGTTCAAGGCGATGTCTTTTACTTCTAATTGGTGCATGTAACGCATCAATTCCGTTTCGCTGTGATGACTATTGAAAACAGGATGCGTCAATATGTCGTCTTGGCGTAGAAGGGCATTGTCAAAGCCGTAAGTCGCATTAGAGTTAGTAACATCTTCTAATACCAGTGTTGCACCAAAGGATTCCGCCAAATCGATTAGATCGCTTGGTGTAATGGTTTCATTCAAAGAAACAGAAACTTGGGTCTCTGAGACCTTGTAGAAGTTCATCAACTTGGCTACGCCTTTCGCCATAATAGCGTCAGTTTGACTGCCGGAGTTAACAATAACGGTGTCAAAGTAGTTTGCGTTGGTGGTTAAACCTTGTTGTTGAACGGCTTTAGCAAAACAATCTGTTAGAGCGGCAACGCGGTTGGCGATTTTTTTCAATCCAACTGGGCCATGATAGACCGCATAGAAACCAGCCATCATGGCGAGTAAGGCTTGAGCGGTACAAATGTTTGATGTCGCTTTTTCACGGCGAATATGTTGCTCTCTCGTCTGCATGGCCATGCGAAGTGCAGGTTTACCATGACTGTCTTTAGAGACGCCAATAACGCGACCTGGCATAGAGCGTTTGAATGCGTCTTTTGTTGCTAGGAATGCGGCGTGTGGTCCGCCGAAACCCATTGGTACGCCAAAGCGTTGTGCGCTACCGAAAACAATGTCTGCGCCCATGTCGCCTGGAGATTTCAGCAAGACTAAAGACAATAGGTCAACAGCAATACTTACCAATGCACCTTGTTCGTGTGCTTTGGCAATCATAGGCGTTAAATCACTTACGCTGCCGTCAATACCTGGGTATTGGAAGATGGCGCCAAATACGTCGTGGTTTTCAAAATTATTAATATCATCAACAATGACATTAATGTCCAATAGTTCGGCACGGGTTTTAATAACGTCAATAGTTTGCGGTAGGCAATGGCTGGCAACAAAAAGAGAATCGCTCTTTTTGCGATTTGAGCGCTTCATAAGCGTCATTGCCTCGGCTGCCGCTGTCGCTTCGTCTAATAATGACGCATTAGAAATTTCCATGCCGGTTAGATCGATGATGACTTGTTGGAAGTTAAGCAGTGCTTCCAATCGACCTTGTGATATTTCTGGTTGGTAAGGTGTGTACGCTGTATACCAACCTGGATTTTCTAGTAGATTTCTTAAAATAGGCGAAGGGACGTGTGTATCGTGATAACCCATACCAATAAAAGAACGTGCCACTTTGTTTTGGCTGGCAATTTTCTTTAATTGAATCAGTGCATCGCTTTCGCTAACTGGTTCAGCAGATAGGTCTAGATTTGCTTGACGAATGGCTTCAGGAACTGTTTTGTCAATCAGCTCGGGAAGCGAGTTAGCGCCTATAGTTGCTAGCATTTTTGCTTGTTCAGAAGCATCAGGGCCGATATGGCGAGCAATAAACTCATCATTGTTTAACAAATCGCGGATGCACGAAGTCATGTTTCAATCACCTATTAAGATAAAATCGGGAGAATGGGCTCTCTCATCAAAGAAGTAGGAGAGCCTATAAGGAGACTATTCGATGGTGGCTGAATAGCCTGCAGCGTCAAGCAGTTTATCAAGGTCAGCGGCGTCGCTAAGCTTGATTTTTGCAATCCAAGCGCCTTCAAAAGGTACTTCGTTGATCAACTCTGGTGCATCATTTAGTTCTTCGTTGACAGCGATGACTTCACCATTAACGGGAGCATAAATATCAGAAGCGGCTTTTACTGATTCTACGAGCGAAAACTGCTCAGTAGCGGTAACTTCTGCGCCTACTTCTGGTAATTCAACATACACAACATCGCCTAGTAGGTCTTGTGCATGGTCAGTAATGCCAACAGTTACTGTACCGTCACCGTTGTCTAGTACCCATTCATGAGAACCGGCGTATTTTAGATTTTCTGGGATAGTGCTCATTTTATTTATGCCTCTTCGAAAAATACCCAAGGATACGTATCCTTGGGTATGTGTTTTTAGCGGTAAAGTGGGAAGCGTTTACAAAGTTCTTTTACTTCTGCAAGTACGCGAGCTTCTACTTCTGGATTGCCTTCTGGCATTGCCACCAAGCCATCGATTACGTCACTGATTAGATGACCAACTTGACGAAACTCTTCTATACCAAAACCACGTGACGTCGCTGCTGGCGTACCGATACGGATACCAGATGTGATCATTGGTTTTTCAGTATCAAACGGGATGCCGTTTTTATTGCAGGTGATGCCGGCACGTTCTAGTGCTTTGTCCGCCATGTTGCCTTTGATGCCCTTAGGGCGTAAGTCAACAAGCATTAAGTGATTGTCTGTTCCGCCAGTGACGATATCGCAACCGCGTTCAATCATCACTTCTGCCAATACTTTAGCGTTCGCAACTACTTGATCGATGTACACTTTGAACTCAGGTTTTAGGGCTTCACCAAAGGCAACTGCTTTACCTGCGATGACGTGCATCAGTGGGCCACCTTGATAGCCTGGGAAAACTGCAGAGTTTATTTTCTTACCAAGATCAAGGTCGTTGGAAAGAATCATGCCGCCGCGCGGGCCACGAAGTGTTTTGTGTGTTGTGGTTGTTACAACATGTGCGTGAGGAAGCGGAGATGGATGAGCACCTGTCGCTACAAGACCAGCAATATGAGCCATATCAACAAACAAATAGGCGCCAACTTTGTCAGCAATTTCACGGAAACGCTTGAAGTCTATAACTCGAGGTATGGCAGAGCCACCTGCGATGATCATTTTCGGTTTGCATTCCAATGCCTGTGCTTCGATGGCATCGTAATCAATCAATAATGTGTCAGGGTGAACTTGGTATTGAACGGCATTAAACCATTTACCTGATTGCGCTGGTGGTGCACCGTGAGTCAAATGACCACCTGAGTCCAAAGACATACCAAGAATAGTATCGCCTGGCTGAAGTAGAGCAAGCATTACTGCGCCATTTGCTTGGGCGCCAGAGTGAGGTTGCACGTTGGCAAACTCGCAGTTGAAAAGTTGTTTTGCTCGGTCGATCGCAAGTTGTTCTGTTACGTCTACCGCTTCACAGCCACCATAGTAGCGACGATTCGGATAACCTTCAGCGTATTTGTTGGTAAGGACAGAGCCCTGAGCTTCCAATACTGCTTTTGAAGTGATGTTCTCAGAAGCGATCAATTCAATGCCGGTTTCTTGGCGTTCTTCTTCTGCAACAATCGTTGCAAAAAGCTCTGGATCTCGTTCAGCTAACGTTTGGCTGAAAAAAGCGTCGGTGTTGACCATGGGTAAATTCCTCTTTAATAAACATGTATGCCTAGAAGACAATGAGTTTTGCGTATAATAACACTATGGCAGTCTAGGATGATGAAAAAAGATCATCTTTCTAAGAGCGTCAGTCATTGATCAATTTACGTCATTTTCTTTATCATAATCAAAAAGTTTCCAATTGGAAACAGTAAATTGAAGTGAATTCTAAGTATATTTCTTAATATTTTTGACCGATCATTTAGTTGTTTTCTCCATTTTTGTTGGTGTTTGTTGCAATAATTACTTAATAAATATTGCTTAGTACTTGTCAAATCAAGTTGCTTTTAGATACTCTGTTTCCAATTGGAAACAAACCCTACCACTAACTTTATTAAGGTTTTCGTTATGAAACGTACAGCTTTGTATGATCAACATATTGCTTCTGGTGCCAGAATGGTTGAATTTGCAGGTTATGAAATGCCTGTTCAATATCCTCTTGGCGTCATGAAGGAACACCTATGGGTTCGCGAGAATGCAGGGTTGTTTGATGTCTCGCACATGGGGCAAGTGATGTTAAGGGGGCAGGCTTTAAAGTCGTCTCTTGAGGCAGTTCTGCCGGTTGATGTTGTTGGTTTGGCGGAAGGTATGCAGCGTTATGGTATGTTCACAACAGACGAGGGCGGCATTACAGATGATTTGATGTTTGCGAACTGGGGTGACGATGTCTTTATGGTCGTAAATGCGGCCTGTAAAGAACAGGACATTGCTTACCTCAGGTCATCATTGGTAGGTTGTGATGTTGAAGTTATTGATAATCGAGCGTTGTTAGCTATTCAAGGGCCAAAAGCTCGCGAAGTGTTTACCCGAATGGTGCCTGATGTTTTGTCTATGACATTTATGCAAAGCTCCAAACTGGATTGGCAAGGGGTTGAGCTTTGGGTAAGTTGTTCTGGTTATACTGGTGAAGATGGTTACGAAGTTTCAGTACCAAATGACCATGCTGATGCCTTTGCGAGTGCATTGTTGGCTTTTACTGAGGTCGAATGGATCGGTCTTGGTGCGCGTGATTCGTTACGTCTTGAGGCGGGCTTGTGTCTATATGGTCACGATATTGACACCAATACTACGCCAGTAGAGGCTTCTATTAATTGGGCAATCCAAAAAGTACGTCGTTTGGATGGTGAGCGTGCTGGTGGTTTTCCTGGTGCTGATATCATATTGCCGCAATTTGCGAATAAACCAGCCAGGAAGCGTGTTGGTTATTTGGTGGATGGGCGTGCGCCAGTTCGCGAAGGTGTTGATATAGTTGATGCGCTTGGTAATGTTCAAGGGGTGGTGACAAGTGGCGGTTTCTCGCCAACGCTCGCGCAACCTATAGTAATGGCTTATGTTTCTACTTCATCGCTTGGTGCTGATCAGCCATTGTTTGCCAGCGTAAGAGGTAAGAGTATTCCGTTGACGCTAACGACGATGCCTTTCGTGCCTTCACGCTATTATCGCGGTTAAATACTGAAGCTATTTATTAACGTCTTGGCTGATGCCTTAAGATGAAAATCTCATGCGTTACGTGTAGTTAATTACTTTGCGTGGCGCATTTTTCTTTCTTGTGTGATAATTCTTTACATTTGGAGTCTGTAGTTGACAGATGTAAAGCAGCTGATGGAAGCCTTTAGTGCTTGTTTCCTTCCAAGTTTCAATACCCGCCTTGTAGGTGGTGCCGCTGAGCCGCTTTATTTGCCCGCTCAGACTGATGTTCCGGCGACCGTTTATTTTCGTTTTGATTATCTTTCTAGTGCGCTGCATGAAGTGAGTCATTGGTGTATTGCTGGACACGAAAGGCGGTGTTTGGAGGATTATGGTTATTGGTATGAATCTGATTCTCGTGACTTGCCTACACAGTTAGAGTTTGAGCGAGTCGAGGTGAGACCTCAAGCGGTTGAATGTGTATTGCATTGGGTAGCTGGGTTGCCCTTTCGTGTCAGTGTCGATAATTTATCCCTGCCTGATTATGATGCTAGGCATTTTGAAAAGGCTGTTATGGCTCAGGTAGGCGAATATATAGTTTCTGGATTTCCTGAAAGGGTTGAGTTGTTTGCAGGGTATTTATTAAAACAACATAGTTCTGATCTGGTATTAGATGAGTTTTTAAAGCGACAGTATGAAGATTATTGCAGATGAAAATATGCCGAATGCGGAAGCTCTCTTTTCACATTTAGGTACCGTTGAGTTGGTTAATGGACGAGCGTTAACGCATGATCAGGTAAAGAATGCGGATGTGCTTTTGGTCAGATCTGTAACGAAGGTAACCCGAGATCTTCTTGAAGGTAGTTCTGTTCGTTTTGTTGGAAGCGCTACGATCGGCGTGGATCACATTGATCTGAAATATCTCGCGGAGGCGAATGTTGCTTTCAGTAGCGCTCCAGGGTGCAACGCGGAAGCGGTCGCTGATTATGTTTTCAGTGGTTTGAGTTATCTTTATCTAACGAAGGGTCTTCATTGGTTAAGCAAAAAAATTGGCGTCATCGGATATGGTAATGTAGGAAAATCCGTCTACGAGCGTTTTGCCAGAATGGGATGTCAGGTCTGTGTTTATGATCCTTTAAAGATGGATTCTGGCGGCTCGGTAAATTTTGTTTCTTTGACTGATGTGTTGGCTTGCGATGTGATTTCACTGCATGCCCCCTTAACGCATTCAGGAAGCTATCCCACAAAGGGGATGCTGGGAGCGGAAGCGTTAAGTCAATTGTCTGCTGGCGCTGCTATTATTTCGGCTGGACGAGGTGGCGTTATCGATGAGCAAGCCTTGATTGAGCGTCATGCTCAGCTGAACGGTGATCTGCATTTAGTACTGGATGTTTGGGATGATGAGCCCAACATTAATCAGGCGTTGGTTTCTATCGTCGATATCGCTACTCCGCATATTGCTGGATATAGCAAGCAAGGTCGTGAAAAAGGTACATGGATGGTGTATCAGGCTTTATGCCAGTATTTGAAATTAAATACTCTCGGTATAAGCAGCAAAGATGCCATGAGTGATGGTTGGCTTTCGGCTATTCGTGTGCGTGCAGGTGGGTCGCAAGAGGAAATGCTGGCTCGAAGTATTCATGCGATCTATGATGTTGCAAGAGATGATGCGCGCTTACGCTTTAAATATCGGGAAAATAAAGAAAATAACGTCTTCGATTGGTTGCGAAAACATTACATTGAAAGAGATGAACTAAATACTTGTTTCATGAGCGCTGATATTAGTATTGCGCACAACTTTTTAGGTGCTGCCGGTTTTTCGGTAAATAATAAATAGAGACTAAGGTAAGTGCATGGCTGGAGTAATGCAGGTTGATCTGGGAGATCTTGAAGTGCCAATAGGGACAAATGTTCAGTTGGAGTTTATTTCTCCTCCAGGGCGTTACATGGTGAAAGTACTTGGTAATATTCCAAGAAGTTCGCTAATTTTGTCTAGTCCTAGGTTAAAAGGAAAAAACATTCTAGTAAGAGACAGTCAGGTCGTAAATGTTCGATTAATGTTGAGTACGCATGTTTGCGCCTTTTCTAGTAAAGTGGCAAAAAGCTATATGGAGCCAGCTGCTCACTTACACATCGCCTACCCAAGTTATGTTGAAACGTCTGAAGTTCGTCAAGCTGTTCGAGTTGAAACTCGTTTAATATCGAATGTTGAACCAAATGGTGCCGTAACAACCATCGCTGCGGCTTCTTCTTCTATTATTATTGATTTGAGTCTTGGCGGTGCAAAGCTTATATCGAAAGAGGATTTCGGTTCGGTTAACCAGACAATGCGTTTGGTATGTAGTGTGAAAATAGGGCCTTATAATCATATTCTAAAGCTAGATTGTGAAATTAGGACACAAGAAATTCAAATGCTTGAGCAGGTTCAGGCTAGTTTAGTAGATAATGATTTTTTAAGCCGAATGGGTGTAGAGTACTTTTATGTCTATGGTATTCGCTTTGTGGATGTTCTGAAGGAGGCGGGTATTCCTTTGATGGCTTTCATCTTAGAAACCCAGCACAACAAAACAAAATAGTTTTTTAAACATAAAAAACGCCAGCAAATAAGCTGGCGTTTTTTATGGTGAAGCTCTGGGGGTTAAAGTGCTTGAAGGGCTTTGATTCTGACTTCGATTGGTGGGTGGCTAGAAAACAACTCGCCCATAGTTGGTTTTCTGCCGCGACGAATGCCGAAAGCAAGCATCGAGTCCGGCATGTGGCTTTCTTCATGCTCTTTCTGTAATCGTACAAGTGCTGCAATCATGGCGTTTTTTCCTGCCAAACGAGCCCCAGCTTCATCCGCTCTAAATTCGCGAAAGCGAGAGAACCACATAACAATCATTGAGGCCAATACGCCGAAGATGATTTCAAATACAAATGTCGCAATATAATAACCCCAACCCACAGAGCCTTCGTTATCGTTTTTACGCAAGAACTGATCGACGGCATAAGCGGCGATACGTGCAAAGAACATAACAAAGGTGTTAACCACACCTTGAACAAGTGACAGGGTGATCATGTCTCCGTTTGCGACGTGTCCTATTTCATGGCCAAGTACTGCTTTAATTTCATCGGGCGAGAAGCGATCTAACATGCCGCTCGAAATCGCAACTAACGCCGCATTTTTGTTCCAGCCAGTGGCGAACGCATTGGCATCGTGAGCGGGAAAAATCGCAACTTCTGGCATTTTAATGCCCGCCTTTAGCGAAAGTTCTTTTACTGTATCAAGTAGCCAGGCTTCTTTGTGGTTGCGTGGTTGCTCAATAACAACGGCACCCGAGCCACGTTTCGCCATGAATTTAGATAATAGGAGTGAAATGATGCTGCCCGTAAAGCCAAAGACACCGCAAAAGATCAGCAGAGAGGTGAAGTCGAGGCCATTGCTGGTCATATAACCATTAACGCCCAAAAGACTTAAGACAATACCTGCCACCACCATGACGGCTAGGTTTGTCAGCAAAAACAGAATAATGCGCATCGATATGCTCCTTAAGAAACTGTTAAGGAGCATAGTAGGGCTTTATTGGATTATTTCAAGAGTGGTGTTAACGCTTTCTTAATCGACCTAAAAAGGCAGCAAATCGCTCCATGGCGGGTGTTAGTTCTTCGGTGTGTGGTAAAAAGACAAAACGAACATGATCTGGTGTTGGCCAATTAAATCCGGTGCCTTGAACAATAAGTACTTTTTCTTCTCGTAAGAACTGCAAGACAAGATCCATGTCATTTTTAATTTTGTATATTTTTGGATCGAGTCGAGGGAATAAATACAACGCCCCCTCAGGTTTATGGCAGTGAACGCCGGGAATTGAGTCAAGCGCTTCCCAAGCTACTTTACGTTGCTCATAAAAGCGACCGCCGGGGATGATTAGCTCATTAATGCTTTGGTATCCACCTAATGCGGTTTGTACGGCATGCTGAGCGGGTACGTTGGCGCATAGTCTCATAGAGCTGAGAATGTCTAACCCTTCTATATAATCACTGATACCGGCTCTATCCCCCGTAATGACCATCCAGCCTGAGCGGAAGCCAGCGGTACGATAGACTTTTGAGAGCCCACCAAACGTAATGCAAGGTGCGCGGCCTTCTGTCAGTGTAGCAGTAGGAATATGTTGGGCGTCGTCATAGAGGATTTTGTCGTAAATTTCATCCGAAAAAATCAGAAGGTTGTGTTCTTCAGCAAGATTAATTATTGACTCTAGTATGCCTTTTTCATACACCGCACCCGTTGGGTTGTTCGGATTTATAATGACGATGGCTTTGGTTTTGTTGGATATTTTTGAGCGAATGTCATTGATGTCTGGTTGCCAGCCGGCGCCTTCGTCACAGAGGTAATGTTTCACATAGCCGCCTGAGAGGGTGGCAGCAGCGGTCCAAAGAGGGTAGTCAGGGGCTGGTATGAGAATTTCATCACCGTCGTTTAGAAGTCCTTGCATTGCCATGACGATAAGTTCGCTGACCCCGTTCCCCATCCAAACATGGTTTACATCCGCAGATTTGATGCCCATTGCTTGATATTTTTGCATAACGGCCTTGCGAGCAGAGTAAAGGCCCTTGGATTCGCAGTAGCCTTGAGAAGTGGGTAGATTGCGAATGACGTCAACGAGTATTTCATCGGGAGCCTCAAAGCCAAATGCGGCAGGGTTGCCTATATTAAGCTTAAGTATACGCTGCCCTTCTTCTTCCATCCGGACAGCTTCTTTTAGTACTGGGCCACGAATTTCATAGCATATATTGGCGAGTTTGTTTGATTTGCGAATTTGCACCACTTTATCCTTATCGAAGCTGGATTGTAAAAATATTCTAACTTTACACTTAACGTCGAGGTGATCAAGATGCAGTGAGAAAAAATCTTACGTTAAAAAGTGAAAGTGGTTGTTACGCTGCGATCTGGCTTGATTAGAAGAGAGTAATTGGTGATTGTGTTGCAGAGGTTGGTGAAGTAAAAACGACCTTCTTAATACAGTGCATGAAGGTCGTTTATATTATCGGGCTTTATTTAAGTAAAATGATAATGTTTGGATCGCTTAGTAAGCGGTTGACTGTTTGGCTGGCTAGGCTATTCATATCGTCCTGAACGGATTGCTGGTAGGGCATTGTGCCGTACTCTCTCACTTTCTCAGAGCCGTAGTTAGCTTTGTAGGTTTGTCCTTTGGCTGCCAGCGTGGTTTTTAGTTCAAATTCTAACGTGGCTACGGTTTTTAATGTTTCGACTGTTGTGGTGTAGCTCATCTTGGTTATTTCAATTTGTAGGTCTGCTGCTGGCATAACGCCTTGTTCTGGAGTGAAGCCTAATTCGCGCAAACCTGCCAGTACACTATCCTTAACACTTTGTTTGACGTCGTTTGTTGTAAAAATGTCAGCTCGCTCATTAATGCTTGTTTTAATAAAGCCAATGGAATTAGTCAGTTTAGTGCTGGTGGTGACATTGATAACTCTCTCGTTGGTGAGGCTTTTACCTTTTACATCAGCCTGCGGAGTGACGCTTATATAATGTGTTGTAGAGCAGCCCGCTAATAAAAGCGTTGAAAGTGACAGGGTTAATAATAGTTTTTTGTTTAGCATAAGAGCTCCGATTCAATTGATTTATATGGTACTTTTTTTTTAAGTGACTTAAATTAATAAAAAAAACTGTTGATTTTATGTTTGGTAACAGTAATATACGCACCCGCTCACACAGCAAGATTATAACGTAGTCCCGTTCGTCTAGTGGTCTAGGACACCGCCCTTTCACGGCGGTAACAGGGGTTCAAACCCCCTACGGGACGCCATCTTTATATACAGGTGGTTGTATAGTTTACCTATATTTCTGTGAATGAGAAGTTATTGCGGGAATAGCTCAGTGGTAGAGCACAACCTTGCCAAGGTTGGGGT
>TARA_R110001599_G_scaffold5930_3_pt1 | contig 18380 bp, 17 predicted proteins | sample TARA_R110001599 | Tara Oceans TARA_R110001599 (sample SAMEA4398360) | marine metagenome | biome: Polar Biome; feature: [MES] marine water layer (ENVO:01000295) within the mesopelagic zone...; material: water (ENVO:00002006), including particulate matter (ENVO:01000060) such as...... | reverse complement strand
ACCGAGCCTGAGCAAAGCTTTACGTTTACAGGGATCCATGAAGAGCCAGTACCGAGCTTGTTGCGCGGTTTCTCGGCACCAGTGAAGCTTGATTTTGCTTATAGCCGCGAACAGCTTCTGTGCTTAATGCGAAGCGATAGTGACGGTTTCTGTCGCTGGGACGCTAGCCAGCAATTGGGTTTGGCGGAAATCAACCAAGCACTTGCCGATTTGGCCGCAGGTTGTGAGGTTGCGCCGGACTCGGCCTATCTTGATGCTTGTCGCGATTTGCTCGCTGACGAGACGCTTGATGGCGCGATGGTAGCGATGATGTTGCAGTTACCTTCCGAAGCGTATTTGGCTGAGATATTCCACCCCGTCGATGTGATCGCTCTGCATCGCGCGCGCGAGGCCTTGCGTCTTGCAATTGCGATTGCCCTGCAGGCAGAGCTGCAGGCCTGTTATGAACGCTGTTCGAGTGATGCCGCTTATGCTGCTGATGCAGCGCAAATAGCGCAGCGTAGCCTTAAAAATACTGCGCTGGCATATCTGATGTTAGTGGACGATGACAGCGCCCGAAATTTAGCGATCAGCCAATTTGAAAACAGCGAGAATATGACGGATCGCTTGGCGGCGCTTAACGCGCTGGTAAATAGTGCTGCTCCCTATAAGGCAGATGCACTACAGCGCTTCTACCAAAATTGGCAGCATGAGCCGCTGGTGATTAATCAGTGGTTTCAGGTGCAGGCCATGTGTCGTTTGCCGGGTAGTATTGATCGGGTACAGGCGTTAATGGCTCATCCGGCCTTTGATATTAGGAACCCCAATAAGGTAAGGGCGTTGATTGGTGCCTTCTGTGGGCAGAATAGCGTGAACTTCCATCGTGAAGATGGGGCGGGGTATCGCTTCCTTGCCGATCAAGTCATTGTCTTGAATCGCAGTAATCCGCAAATCGCTTCTCGCTTGCTGGTGCCGCTCACCAAATGGCGGAAATACTTGCCGGCTGCGCAGCAATTAATGTGCGCCGAGCTAAAGCGGATTTTGGCTCAGCCAGATTTATCCAGCGACGTGTATGAGGTTGTCTCGAAAAGTCTGCAGGATTACAGTGTGGAATAAATATCGATTTTGTTATAACCATATTCGCATTTGTTATAAGTGCATGATTTTAAAGATTTTTATTTATGTTTGTTGGCTGTGTGTGCTAAAGTCGCCAGCCTGTTCACGTGTTTATAGACAAAATTATGGATCTTGACCTCGACACCTTAAATGCCACGCTGCGTAATAGCTCTGCTGAAGAGATAATTCGCTGGGCGGTGTCATTAAATGAGCCCGTAATGGCTTCGACCAGCTTTTCGCCCAATGCCGGCGTAATGTTGAAGTTGGTCACTGACGTCGCCCCCGAAATGCCCGTGGTCTGGGCTGACAGCGGCTATAATGTGCCAGACGCTTACCGGGTTGCCGAGCAATTAATTAAATTACTTAAGCCAAATATCAAACCTTATGTCCCGTTGATTACCGCTGAACACCGCAATGCGATTATGGGTGGAATTCCACATCCAGATGATAATCCTGATTTGCATCGCGAATTTACTCGGCAGGTAAAGCTTGAGCCCTTTGATCGCGCTTTTACAGAATTAGCGCCGAAAATATGGGTGACGGGTATTCGTAAAGAAGAGACCGCGTTTCGGCAAAACCTCGATATACTGTCTTGGGATGGTCGTGGCATTCTCAAAGTCGCTCCTATTTTTTACTGGTCAGAAGCAGACGTGCTCGCCTATATGAGTGAGCACAAGCTCCCGAGCTGTAAACATTATTTTGATCCCACTAAGGTCGCGGAAAACCGGGAATGCGGTTTGCACACCTCGGCCTAATTAGCCTGCGTTGGGCGATGGGCTAGCCCTTCGTTGCTGGTGGGCTTATGCCGTTTTTTCTACAAGGTTTTGCATATGTATTCTGTTCTACGCCGGCTGTTATTTTGTCTGTCCCCTGAGCGCGCTCACCATTTCTCTTTAGCATTAATTTCCCTTATCGAAGCCTGCGGTTTAAGTCGCTTATTGGCGGGCTCTATACCTAGACAGTCGCGAGTGGTGATGGGCATTGAATTTCCTAATCCGGTGGGGCTTGCTGCGGGATTGGACAAGGATGCTAAGCATATTAACGGCCTTGCTGCCTTGGGTTTTGGCTTCATTGAAGTTGGTACCGTGACGCCGCTGGCCCAGCCGGGTAATCCACAGCCGCGCTTATTTCGGCTCCCAGAGGCCGAGGCCATTATTAATCGTATGGGCTTTAATAACCTCGGCTTGGCACATCTTCTAGAGCAAGTTAAAGCCAGCGGCTTTGACGGTGTTTTGGGTATTAATATCGGCAAAAACAAAGACACCCCGCCCGAGCGCGCAGTTGATGACTATCTTATTGGTTTGCGGGGCGTATATCCCCATGCGAGCTATATCACCGTTAATTTGTCCTCGCCGAATACGCCGGGCCTGCGTGATTTACAATTTGGCCAACCGTTAATCGATTTGCTAGCGGCCTTGAAAAAAGAGCAATTGCTTTTGGCTGAGAGCCATGGGAAATATGTGCCTATGGCCGTTAAAATTGCGCCTGATATGGCTGAAGATGATATTCGCAATGTGGCTGAGGTCTTTGTAGAGCAGGGGATTGACGGTGTTATCGCCACAAATACGACTATTGCGCGTGATGCAGTTGCCGGATTACCACATGGTGCCGAGGTAGGCGGCTTGAGTGGCGCGCCAGTGCGCGATAGCTCGACTCAGGTTATTCGCATCCTTGCCGACGCCTTGCAAGGTCGTCTGCCAATTATCGGCGTAGGTGGTATTAGTGATGGGGCCTCGGCCGCAGAAAAAATAGCGGCAGGTGCGTCCTTAGTGCAAGTGTACACTGGTTTTATATATCGCGGCCCAGCACTAATCGCTGAGGCAGCAGCGGCGATCGCAGCAGTTGAGGCGGTTTAATGGTTTTGAGTAGCGCAGTTATCGAGGCTTTTAGTGTTTCCGTGACCACGTTTTTCGCAACAATTGGTCCGATTGATGTGGCGGCAATGTTCGCGGCGTTAACCGCTAATCAGTCTGCAAAAAAGCGCGCTCGAACCGCCTTGCGCGGGGTGTTGATTGCCAGTGGCATTCTTCTCGCGTTTGCCGTATTGGGTGAGATGATACTGAACGCATTGGGTATATCTTTGGCAGCCTTACGTGCGGCGGGTGGGGTTTTACTGTTGTTGATTGGTATCGACTTGGTCACCGTTAAAGGTAGCGGAGCAACCACGACGACAACAGATGAAGACCTAGAGGCCGAAGAAAAGGCAGACATTGCGGTATTTCCTTTGGCGACGCCATTGATTGCTGGGCCCGGCGCTATCGGGGCGGTCATTTTATTAATGGCTCACGCCGAAGGTAACTTCTTGGAACAGGGCGCGGTAGTGGTTGCCCTGGTGTTGGTGATGGCCTTAACCCTGGGTGCACTGTTGCTCGCTAGCCGTTTGCAAAACTGGCTAGGGGTAACGGGTATGCATATGATTAGCCGGGTGTTCGGTGTATTACTGTGCGCCTTGGCGATGCAATTTCTGTTTGATGGCATCGCGCAAAGCGGTTTGCTGGCGGGACTGGCCGCCAGCTAAAAGATTGCGTTTATACAGACTGTTAGTTTTTAAATGGCGTTCCGACGGCGACGACTTCCGGCCCATCAAAGACCATTTTGGCTTTACTGATTGATACGGTGAGTAGCGGCTTTTTGGGTAGGCCGAGATCTCTTAGAATCATTGCCAGTGGGTGTTTTTCACCGATTTCCGGCAGTTGACCACCCAGCTTAAACGTCACGCCTTCGCCCTCAGTGGTGCCTAGGGTTTTCCAGGCTTGCTTATTGCGTATGGCTAAGGACGGCGCTACCTGTGGCTTGGCGCGTGCTTTTCCGCCGGTTGCGGCGCTGATACTGAACACCGCTTCGCCATCATCGTGAAATTGTGCATAGGCGGTTTTCGGGCCGAAATCGATGTCGACATGGCATACCCATTTAGGGAACCCCCAAATGAAGCGGCCAGCGTGGGTGGTAAAGCCTTGGTTGACTGGCATGCGATAGACGAAATTCGCGAGTTGGCCGCGCATCATTCGGCTAATTGCACCTAGAATAGGGAGAGGCTTTCGCTCACCTGGGGTGGTAACGGGAAATACAATCGCGGCTTCATTGTAGTCACCTAAGTCGTTTTCTCGGTAATCAACGGCGAGTAACTGCATAAGCGCTTTGCCCGGGAAAATTTCAACAACCTTAAAGCCGCTGTCGGCGATGAGCGCTTGGGCTTTACCGGCATCAACCGTAAATACATTCATTAGCATCGCGGCATTGCCAACCGTTACTGGTAGGCTAATGGTCTCTTGGTTTATCGAATATTGCTGTGAATCGATTTTATGGCAAAGGGTATCAGTTACTTGGTCGTGCTTGTCGCTGCGCACCGGCAGCTCTGTGTATAAAATGCGGGTATCCTGCATAGGTGTTGGCTCCTCATTATTATGATGTTATTTGCGGATTGGCGTAGCATTTAAAACATAAGTAATAGAAGTGTAACTTACAGCGTGGCGTGATCAGATTACAATGTGATTACTTTACTCTAGATTATGGTTTTTGGGGCGATCACTCGCCGAGGGTTACGGAATAATGGCTATAAAGCAGGCAACTAGTGTCAGGGAAAAGGTGATGCAAGCGGTGTCAAAAACTAAGTTTTTGAGTGCGGCAGCAGATACTTCTGGTCGACGCATCAGTCTGGCGGAATTTGGGCTTAGGGGTTCGTGGCGGGTGCTGCAAACGGCGTCTGCAGTGTCGCCACGGGCACTGAAATGCCTTCTTCAGCGGCGCAAGCCTAGCCCTAAGGAGTTACGGGAGCTCTTTGAGGACTTAGGGGCAACCTATATTAAATTTGGTCAGTTTATCGCGAGCTCACCGTCAATTTTTCCAAAAGCCTATGTTGATGAGTTTCAGCTCTGTCTGGATCAAACGCCGTCGCTGCCCTTCAATAAGATAAAACAAATTATCGAAGACGATCTTGCCCAGCCCCTCGATAAGGTTTTTGCGCATATCGACGAAAAAGCGCTGGCGTCAGCGTCTATTGCGCAGGTGCATGCCGCACGGCTGGTAACCGGTGAAGATGTGGTGGTCAAAGTACAAAAGCCAGGGGTTCAGGCAATACTGACCACCGATATGAACGCGGTATATTTGTTCATTCGCCTATTTGAACTGATTTTGCCTAACACTGATAAAGACGCCGTCGCGGGCTTGGTAGAGGAAATGTACCAAGCCATGATCGACGAGTGTGACTTTTACAAAGAAGCCGAAAACCTTAATCAGTTTCGGGAGTTTTTAGCACGTTCCGGTAATGGTCATGTTGTTGCGCCAAAGCCTTACGCTAAGGCTTCCGCTGCACGGGTGCTGACCATGGAACGACTCTACGGCAGTGCGCTAACAAATGATATGACGAAGGCTGGGAGTGGGTTTGACCCGGCGAATAGCCTTTTTAATGCGCTAAATACTTGGTTTGCGAGTTTGACTCAGTGCGCGTTTTTTCATGCTGATTTACACAGCGGAAATTTACTTTTGTTAGATGATGGTCGCGTAGGCTTTATTGATTTTGGCATGGTAGGCCGTATCCAGCCGGAGGCATGGCAGGCTATATTTAGCCTTTTTATGGCGATCAGTGAGCAAAACTACGAGTTGATGGCCCAGTCTATGATCAGCGTGGGGATTACTCGCGATACCGTAGACGAAAGTGCCCTGAAGAAGGATATTCGCAATCTGTTCGAAGGTTTGAATGCTTTGGACCCCCAGCAAGTGCTTGAAAACCAGCAGGGCGACGGTATTACCTCGCTTTTGAGCGAATTAGGCGATATTGCGAGAAACTACGGTATTCGTTTCCCTCGGGCATTTACCATGCTGTTAAAGCAGTTTCTGTATTTTGACCGTTACATGGAGCTCTTAGCGCCTGGCGCGGACATATTTCAAGACGACCGAGTCGATTTTTACCTGCATTAAGCCCTCCCAACCCTCCCCATTGTGATCTGCGGTGGTATTTGCTTCGTGTAAATGCCACTACAAGCCCCTATAAAATCAAGGACTTCGGTGAAATGTCGAAGGTTTTTGTTGTAAGTAGATGACACTATTTAATCTATAGTCAATTAAACGGTACAGTGGACTCATGCTGGGGTTTGGTACGAGCTAAGTAAATTGATATTAATTGGGTAAATGCACCTCTGTGGTGGGGAAAATATATGTTCTGTTATCAGGATGACGACTGAATTGCGCCGTTTTTTATCCGCCATGCGCTTTGATCGGAAGCTGGCGTGGTCGTTTATTGCCTTCGCTACGACGGTTAGCGGTGTGGTTCTTGGTATGTGTCTGTTTTTAGCCATAGGTGCATCCGAGACCAGTCGACAAGAAAAATACGCGGTTGTAGCTGGGCTGTTAGGTCAGATTGTCGTGCGTGGGGATGAGGCCAATGTTAAGTCCGCCATGCGAGAACTGGGCGTAGATCGCAGTATTGTTGCGGTTTGTGCGTATTCTGGCAGTGAGGCGACAAGGCTACTGTATACCTATCAGTCCGACGCTCAAGGCAAGGCCTGCGGGCCGACGTTAGCAGAGTTGTCTAAAGATGACTTTCTTGCTGTCGTATCAAGTGAGAAGCATGGATCGTTGAATGTGGTATTGCATGCCCGTAATCAGGTCCTTAGCGATTTCATCAAATCGATCTGGTGGTCGGCGATGCTGGTGATGGCGACAAGTATAGTCTGTGCGTTTGGCTTCGCGTCTTGGTTGGGGAAGCGATTGTTAACGCCAATAGTGAGTTTACTCGAGGTGATTAGCTCAGTTCGCCTAAACAAAGAGTATCAACTGCGCGCACCAAAATTTGCTGATGATGAAATTGGTCAGCTTTGCGATGATTTTAACGACATGATTGCTGGGGTTGAGCGTCGTGAACAGGAAGTGCTCGCGGCACGGAGAGAGTTGGAATTGCGGGTTTGTGAGGTCGATGTTAGCAACCGGGAATTAAGCGGCACTCTGCAGCGCTTAAAGCAAACGCAAGAGCAGCTGATTAACACTGAAAAAATGGCCTCGCTTGGGGCTTTGGTTGCTGGAGTGGCGCATGAAATTAATACCCCGATTGGTGTTGGTGTGACCGCTGCGTCAACCCTAGTGGGCACTACCGAAAGTGCCATGCGGCGATACGAAGAAGGGTCTTTAACACAGTCGGCACTGACGCTGTATTGGGAGCAAAGTCTCTCTGCAGGCAAGATGATTTTAGGGAATTTAGATCGGGCCGCAAGCCTAATTCAAAGCTTTAAGCGAGTGGCGGTAGATCAGAGTAATAATGAGATTAGGCGGTTTAATCTTGGCGAATATTTAGCAGAGGTATTGCAAAGCTTGTCTCCACAAGTAGGCAAAGCTGGTCTAAGCTACCAGTTAGAGTGTGAGGATGAATTGCTGATTCGCTCCTATCCTGGTGCATTGTCGCAAATAGTGACGAATTTGGTGATGAACGCGATAAGCCATGCTTATCCAAATGGCGAGAATGGTAATTTGAGCTTAAAAGTTTGGGCGTCAGCCTCAGGTGAAATTGCACTGAAGTTTACTGATGACGGTGTTGGTATACCTGCTGAGCATTTGGCGAGAGTATTTGACCCATTTTTCACAACAAAGCGTGGCAGTGGTGGTAGCGGTCTTGGTTTGCATATTGTGTATAACTTGGCGACGCAGCAGCTATGTGGGCGGATTAATATTGACAGCGAATTAGGGATAGGCAGTTGCATTAGCCTTTTCTTTCCTCAGGACGTCGGTAAGGTAGGTTTTTATGAGTCAGTTTGAGTCGAGCGACGGTGACGATAAGTTACAATTCGCCGAGGAACCAGCGGTAACAGGTATTGTTCATGGTTTAGAACCCTGGAAAATCCTATTGGTCGACGACGAAAAGGTTGTTCATTCAGTAACGCGTTTAGCGTTAGAAGGCTTTGAACTGGCGGGTCGTGGTTTGGATTTTATCAGCGCTTATTCAGCGAAAGAAGCGCGTGAATTGCTCGCACTACATAATAATATCGCATTAATTCTACTCGATGTCGTAATGGAAACCGATCATGCTGGGTTGGATTTAGTTCATTATATTCGGCGCGAATTGCGCAATAAGTTCGTGCGAATTGTGTTGCGGACCGGGCAGCCGGGGCAGGCCCCTGAGCTAGAAGTTATAACGCAATACGATATTAACGACTATAAAGAGAAAACTGAGTTAACGCGACAAAAACTGTTTTCTACAGTGTATACAAGTTTGTGCTCCTACCGCGACTTGATTGCTTTAGAGAATAACCGTCTCGGTTTACTGAAGGTAATCGCAGCATCGGCAGATATATTTGAGCGTCGTAATATGGAAGCCTTTGCAGAAGGTGTATTGCAGCAATTAACAGCGCTGCTGTACCTAAATAGGGATGCCATGTTAGTTCAACCCTGCGGAATGCTTGCTAGGCCGGCGAGTAATGCTTTAAATGTGTTGGCAGGCACCGGTTGTTACTCGAATCTTGCGGGTACGATTGAAATTTCAAACCTTGATAAGGATGTTTCAGACCGAATCGTTAGGGCGATAGAAAATCGGTCGAGTAATTATGGTGATAACTATTGGGTAAGTTACTATGTTACTGATTCTGGCTTGGAGCAGTTGCTGTATGTGTCGGCCAAGGACGTATTCTCGGTACCGGATATCGCAATGATTGAGCTGTTTGTAAAAAATGTAGCGATCGCCCACGAAACCATTTCCTTGCTGGAGTCTCGTACTCATGATCAACACTAGTAGTAAAAAGATACCGAACAAAATGGCAGGGAATGATGAGCTTATTCTGGCAAGCGAGCAATCCACTATGGTGACTCAGGATTCAGTGACAACCGCGAAGAACACTTGGAAGGTTCTCATTGTTGACGATGAGGAAGAAATCCATGTGGTGACCCGCTTGGCTTTGCATGATTTTAGTTTCGGCGGTCGCCATCTTGAGTTTGTTAGTGCGTACTCTGGCGAGCAAGCTCGGCAAATGATCCAGGATAATCCCGATACTGCAATCATCTTACTTGATGTTGTTATGGAAACTGATAGCGCTGGTTTGGATGTGGCAAGGTTTATACGCCAAGAAATTGGTAATCATTTTGTGCGTATTATTCTGCGCACGGGCCAGCCGGGGTTGGCTCCAGAACGTAGGGTATTAAAAGTTTATGATATTAACGATTACCGGGCCAAAACGGAACTAACACAAGATCGTTTGTTTTCGGTTATTTATACGGCGTTGTCATCTTACCGAGATTTGATTGCGCTGGCTCGGAGTCGTCACCAATTAATTGGTTTGGTTAATGAGATTGAACAGCTGTCTCACTTAGCTGCTAGAGATTTGCAAATGCCACTTAATGAGGTGGTTGGGGCGATGCGCAAGATTGGTGGACGGGTTAATGAGCTGCCGCCTACAGGTCTGGCTGAAGAGTTTTTAGACATACGAGAAAACGTCTATGCCATGCAATCGGCGCTTAATAAGCTGGTAGCTTTGACCTCTGTGGGTAGGTTTAACGAAAATAGAGAGATGGTTGACTGCAATTCGGTGGTTAGCGATGTACTGTTGAACTTAGATGGCGAGTTTCAGGACAGTAACGCCAATTTACATTGTGAGACACTGCCTACTGTTTTTGCTTGTCGGCGTCAGTTGATTCAGATTTTCCAGAACCTTATTAGTAATTCTATTCGTTATTCAGAAGGCACTTCGCCAGAAATATATATTAACGCGACAACCCATGAACGTAATTGGGTTTTTTCCGTAAGTGATACGGGTATTGGTATTGCGCCAGAACATCACAGTGGTTTGTTTAATTTATTTCACCGCGATAGTACTGAGGGCGCAGTCAAAGAATCGGGTGTAGGTCTCGCGATTTGTGAAAAAATAGTACGATGGCATGGCGGAAAGATCTGGCTAGAGTCAGAGCTGGGTAAAGGCTCCACTTTTTACTTTACTATTCCCTTGGCGGAATAGGGAATAGTAATGAGGGCGGATTGGGTACTTAATAGTCTAGTTCATAGTCTCGTCTGCGTGGATCTGGACGGGCGTATCACCTATGTAAATGGGGCAACAAAGTGCTTAACTAACGGACCTTTAATTGGTTTGATAGGTAAATTTTTTGCCGATGTTTTGCCTCTAACCTGCGTTCTTAACGGGAGGCCTTTAATCGAGCTAGTGGTAAGCTGCCGTCAGAATAGCAAGCCAATCTTAGTTTCATTGTCTTCTAAAAGTGATAGTCGTTTCTTGGCATCGCTGTCGGAAGTTTTTGACGATGAGAAAATATTAATTGGCCATAGTATTGCCATTGCGGACACCACCAGCCAAGAAGAGTTGTTTGGTGACGGTGAAAATGGCCTCGACCCACTCACGGAGTTAATGGGGCGGCGCGAGTTTGAGCGGCGCTTGGCTAATTTGGTGAACGATGCTGCAACGAGCTCGCGCACGCACTCCTTGCTTTATATTGATATTGATCAGTTTAAATTAATTAATGACACTAGTGGTCATGTCTCCGGTGATAACTTGATAAAGAGTATCGCGCAGACCCTGCAAACTGAGCTTTTTGTCGGTGATATGTTGTGCCGTTTGGGCGGTGATGAGTTTGGCGTTTTGCTCAGTAATGTTGATACCTTTGAGGCGCGTGCCGTGGCCACTCGTTTGGTTAAGGCGGTAAAACGCATGACCTTTATGTGGTCTGGTATCTCGCACAAAGTGTCAATTAGTATTGGTGTAGTTTTGGTTGACGAATACTCATTGGATCGTGAAACCGTAATGAGCCAAGCTGATGTGGCAATGTATTCTGCGAAAGAAGATGGTCGCGGTCGGGTGCATGTCTACGACACGAAGGATAAAAAGTTAAGCCGCCTTCACGATGATATGGATTGGGTGCATCGGATTAATAAGGCGTTAGCCGCTGACGATTTTTGTCTAGTTACTGAACGGATTTTACCGCTAGTTGAGGGCGATAACCGTAATATTATGTTTAATGAGCTGCTGGTAAGGATGCGCTACAACGGCGACATTCTTAGCCCAGGGCAGTTTATGCCGGCGGCAGAACGCTTTGGTTTAATGCCGCAAATTGATCGCTGGGTTATAAAAACCTTTTTTAATTACTTGCAGCGTAACCCCCAATTAAATACCGAAAATGTTATGTTTTCCATTAACATTTCAGGCCAGTCACTGTGCCAAGAATCCTTCTTAGAGTTTGTTTACCGGTACTTGCGACGCGGGACCGTTAATCCAGAAATTATCTGTTTTGAAATTACAGAAACAGTGGCGATTACCAATTTCTCGGTCGTGACGCGCTTTATTCATCACGTTCACGAGCTGGGTGGTAAGTTTGCGCTTGATGATTTTGGCACCGGAATGTCGTCTTTTGGCTACCTTCAGGAGCTACCAGTTGATTTTGTTAAAATTGACGGCCTTTTTGTTCACGATATGGACAAAAATCCCGTCCATAAAGCGATGGTGAGGTCGATCAATGACATTAGTCATGTGTTGGGCAAGAAGACCATTGCTGAGTTTGTTGAGCGTCAGGAAATAATGGATGAGTTAACGGCTTTGGGTGTTGATTATGCGCAGGGCCATTTGCACGGCAAACCTCAGCCCTTGAAAGATTTATCACACGTTGCCTAACGGTATCTTCTATCTTGGCACTTGCGAGCTGTTTTCTACGCTCGCATAACGGCCGTCGTATGCGCAATAGCGCCATTCATTGAGGTTTCTTGTCGCTTTTACCGACAAAGCATCGTCGGTTTGGGCCATAGAGGAATTCTTGTTCACATGTTATAAGATTCTAGTATTAAACTGCCGAAAACAGAGGTGTTTTCCTACTTAATCTGTGTGATGAACAAGTTAGTGGCAGGTATGTATTGCCTTGATGGGTGAAATTTCGTCGAAAAAATACGCTTTTGCGTCTATCTTCTTCGAATATTCAGAATATACTGGTTGCTGAATTTATTTCATGGCTTACTTAGAAACACCTATAGCCAGCGGCGTTGGGATTGATTACTGTTGTCCAGAGTTGTTGATGTACTCTGTTGTGATATAGACGAATAGGGCAAATTGTGAAGAAACTTGAAAATAAATTGCGGCTTTCGACTAGCTATGAAGAGTGGAAAGCGCTCGCGAAAGAGCATGATCGGTGCTCTGGAAGAGAGCATTGGAAAAAAATTGATAAAACGAGTCTTTATGACTACGCATCAATTCGCTCACGTTTGGAGCGGCTGCGCTATTTTCGAGAGAATAATGACAATATAGGCCTGCTTTTTTCCTTGAATGAAGGCATTCACGGCAATATGGGGGGCATGGGTAAGCCTGTTTTGTACGCGCGGGCTAAATTTGGTACCAAGCAATTGGTTCATGATTACGTTGATGGGATAAGCGATTCGCTTGATCATTTGGCGCAACTTGACTCTGAGCACCCTAATTTCCTTGAGCGACTCGACTTTTTTAGGCGCGCCAGCAAGTGCTATGGTAAATCAGCATTAATGCTAAGTGGCGGCGCAGTCTTGGGAAACTTTCATGTTGGAGTAGTTAAAGCACTCGTAGAGCAAGATTTATTGCCAGAAGTAATTTCTGGGGCGAGTGCGGGTTCTATGATTGCGGCGGTTTTGGGTACACGCACGGATGAGGAATTACAGCATTTCCTTGATGCGGATAACTTGGGTAAGGTACTGCTTACGGAAGTCGCACTGGTCAATGGTCGTCTTTCCGAGTCTTCGCCACGAATTAACCACCAGTTATTGAAAGAAAAAATTGCAAAATTGATTCCCGATATCACCTTTCAAGAGGCATTTGAAAAAACCGGGCGTCACATAAATATCTCTATTTCTCCATCGGATGTGCATCAGACTTCGCGCCTTCTGAATGCCATTGCCTCCCCTAATGTATATATTCGCAAAGCAGTTCTGGCGTCGTGTGCGGTGCCGGGGATTTATCCTCCGGTGATGTTAGAAGCTAAGAATGTTCATGGGCACCCGCAGCCGTATCTTGCCACGCGCCGCTGGATCGATGGTTCAGTAAGTGATGATCTTCCCGCCAAGCGCTTAGCCCGCCTTTATGGCGTCAACCATTTTATTGTCAGTCAAACTAACCCAATTGTGTTGTGGGCTGTTCGGGATGCGAAGGCAGAAGATAGCGGCATTATGCCTGCGCTGCGCCAACTTGGCGGACGCAGCCTGAAAGAGGTCTCTAAGGTCGGCAATAGTGTGGCGAGAAAGTACTTTAAGAACTCGCCTCGGGTACGGCGGATTGCAAATATTGTTTATTCGGTCATTAATCAAGAATATACCGGCGATATTAATATAATTCCTCGCTACCGTTTTTTTGATCCGCGCAAATTATTAACGGAATTAACCCCGGATGAATTGCAGTTCTTTATTTTAGAGGGCGAGCGCGCAACGTGGCCGAAGTTAGAGATGATTAGGGCAAGTACCAAGATAAGCCGTAAGCTTAGCCAAATACTTGAGGTTTATGAGGCTGAGGAGTTCAGTCGACTGGCTAAGTCTAAGCCTCATCATCTTGGCGCGGAAATGACGCGTAGTCAGGTTCGCGCGTAGTTGCTTGTGTGGATGGGCTCGGCGAGAGTAGCCTGCAGTACAGTTACAACAAACCCCAGTATTTTTACTGGGGTTTGTTGTTTTAGGCTTATGTATAAGTGCCTTCCTCTGTTTTCAGCGTGTGCTAATTCGCTACGCTGGGGATTGCAGGTTTGATTACTTTATAAATAAATATACAGGGTAGGGGTTTTGCGCGTAACGTCCTTCTTGATAAATTACGTAATAGCGAATTTGCTTAAATGGTAGGAGCTTAAGAGTATGGTTGAGAGCACGTTATTCACGCCATGGCAGGCAATATTTGGCGGTAGTTTGATTGGCGCTGCCGCGGTGTTGCTAATGTGGTCCATGGGACGAATTGCTGGGATATCAGGCATTGTGGCCGGTGCGTTAAACGAGCAGGGCGAGGAACGTACCTGGCGTCTTAGTTTTTTACTTGGCCTTTTTCTTGGTGCATTTCTCGCTGCGTATTTTAGTGGTGCCCTAGCGGGTGTGCAGAGTGTGGCATCTACACCGGTGTTGATCGTTGCTGGCTTACTCGTTGGCGTGGGTACTCGAATGGGTGGCGGATGTACTTCAGGCCATGGCGTGTGCGGTATCTCGCGGTTTTCCCTGCGATCCATTGTGGCAACGCTTGTGTTTATGGCTAGTGGTGCCGTTACTGTCTTTGTTGTCCGCCACTTGATGGGAGAAGGGGTATGAGTCGCTTGGTGATTGTTGCCGCAGGTGCCTTGTTTGGTGCTGGTATTACGGTGTCGGGTATGGCAAACCCGGCTAAAGTGCAGAATTTTCTGGATGTAGCTGGGCAGTGGGATCCGAGTTTAGCGCTAGTGATGGGTGCTGCATTGATGGTCGCGACACCAGGGTTTTTCTTTGTATTCAAACGGCAAAAGCCAAAGTTTGCTGAGCGCTTTGCTTTGCCGACAAAAAAAGACATCGACTCCAATTTGATTCTTGGGGCAGTGATGTTTGGCGCAGGCTGGGGTTTAAGTGGTTTGTGCCCGGCGCCAGCGCTGGTGGCTTTATTAACTGGGGCGACCCCATTTTTGGTGTTTGCGCTTGCTATGTTTTCCGGAATATTGCTGCACCGGAAGTTGCTTGAGAAATAGTGTGTGGAGAGAAACCTTGGGTTAAACTGCTGGGGTTGATAATAAAATCGATATACAAGTGAGGATGCACTATGGCTGTTAAATGTCAGTTTGACTGCGGTATTGACGAGGTTTGGGCGCTGTTGTGTGACCCTGATTTTCGCGTTGAGCGCAGTATTGCACTCGGTGAATTAAGCGCAGAATGTGATATTGAAGAAGGCGGAGAGCAAGTAACAGTTAAGATGAACCGCGAAGTAGTGCGCGAGTTGCCGTCGGTTTTAGCTAAGGTGTTTAACCCACAGCAAAGCTTGGTGTTCACTGAGACCTGGCAGCCAAAGGGTGAGGGCTGGGAAGGAAAGATGACCATCGAAATCAAAAAGCAGCCGGTTCAGTTGGGCGCGACGATGTCCTTAATGCCCACTGCGGCTGGTTGCGAGTATGTTGTTAGTCATCACTGTAAAGCTAAGATCCCATTGCTTGGCGGTAAGATAGAAAAATTTGTCTTGTCGCAGACCGACGGCGGTGCCTTAGATGAAGTGAACTATATGAAAGAAAAGCTAGCGAGCTAGTTTCTATGCAGCCACTGGGAGGTGGCTGCGATGCTCGCCGAGTGCCGCGCTAATATCAGCGGCACTGTTCAAACGTTTAATGCGTTCAAATAATAACTGCGCTTCTACGTATTCTCGTCGTAAATACCCCAGCCACTGTTTAATCGGTCCGCCCACGTGGCGCGGCGCGCAATTTAAAATACTGTCTTCGAATAGCGCCTCTACTAGTTTGAGTATTGCTGGCCAAGCGTTGGCTTGATACTGCTGGCCCGTTGTCGTCGACTTGATTTCTAAGGCGAGATCAGGTCGGGCCAGAAGCCCCCTGCCAAGCATCACATCTTGGCAGCCGCTCTGTGCTCGGCAGCGGTGGAAGTCAGCTGGGCTCCACACTTCGCCATTGGCGACGATCGGAATATTGGTAATGGCGTGTACCTGCGCCAATTGTTGCCAGTGAGCGGGCGGTTTATAGCCATCTTCTTTGGTACGGGCGTGAATAGTGATTGCGTCGGCGCCAGCCTCATTGATGGCGGTGACTATTTCTGTAAGGCGGCCGCTGTCTTTGAAGCCTAGGCGAATTTTTGCGGTAACCGGTATGGGTGCAGGTACGGCTTCGCGCATGGACTTAATAATGCGGTGGAGTAGTTCAGGTTCGTCTAATAGAACTGAGCCGCCACGATGGCGATTTACGCATTTTGCTGGACAGCCAAAATTGGTGTCTATACCCAGCGCCCCGAGGCTCGCCGCTCTGGCTGCGTTTTCAGCCATAGGCCCAGGTTCGCCGCCGAGTAATTGCAGGTACACTGGAACGCCACTAGGTGTGCGACCGTCGGCCTGAAGCTCAGGGCATAGGCGATAAAACACCCGTGCGGGCAATAATTGGTCGCTGATACGAACAAACTCCGTTATGCAGCGGTCTATACCTCCCACAGCAGTGAGCAGGGCGCGCATACGAGCGTTAACAACGCCCTCCATGGGGGCGAGATGTATTTGCATAGCAAGATGTCATTGTGTAAAAGGCCTATTGTAACTCAGGCGGGGTCAGGTCGAAAATTATCTAATGCTGGCTGTGTCGTGTAATTGAATGTGTAGAGCGTGTTGTTACTAAGGAGAACTGAGTGTTATTTAGGTGGGTTCGAGCGCTAAGTATTGCTGCTGTGACGGCATTAATTCTGATGCTGTTTAACGCGCAATCCCCCGCTAATAATGCGGGTGACGAAGAAGCGCAGATTTTTAACGCCGATTTTGCCAGTACTTTCGGCGAAGACCCGCTCCCGCAGAAACGCTTGCGCCTGCTGGCATTGGGGGGGGATGACGAGGGGCGATTTGCGGAGATAAGTATTGATGGTCAAGCGCGGAAACTGAGAGTCGGGGCGATGATAGCGCCCTGCGTAAAAGTGGTGGAGATACTCAGCGACGCCGTATTGATTGATAGCTGTAGCAGTTATGCGCTGTTAAGTCAGGCATCGACGGTTAAAGCAAGCAGTTTGGATCTAAAGGCTAGCTTAGACGGCGGCGTAAGCACCTTAGTGCCGACGATTGTGGACTTGCGCGAAAGCGCGGAGGTAACAAAATTGCTCGGCGACTATCGTGAGCGCTTATATACGCGGCCACTTTCCCTGCGGAGTGCAGTAAAAGTTGATGTTCGGGTCGACTCAGTGGGCGAGCGCCGCTATTATTTGTCGCCGGGTAAAGACGAGGCCTTGTTTTCGACCTTAGCTATGCAAGCGGGTGACCGCGTAGTTGCTGTCAATGGCTTTAGCTTGGCAAGTAGTGAGGCGCTTACGGATATTTATGCTGGCATCGCAGATCTAAGCCAACTGGCTCTGACCCTGGAGCGTGACGGTCAGTATCAGGTGCTACTGTTACGGTTCTAATCCTGTTCAGTGCGGCGCAGTTGTGTGGTGTGATTAACAGCATACCGTATTGAATTTACGTAATATTTACATCGCCATTTCAATAGTATACTTGGTAGTGGTAGTTAACGTTGTTTGGCGCTTAAGCCCAATTAGGAGATGTTTGTGAGCGAGTTTAAGAAGTGGGAATGTGTCATTTGTGGTTTTGTGTACGATGAGGCAGAAGGTTGGCCTGATGATGGTATTGCTGCGGGAACCGCTTGGGACGATGTGCCAGAAGATTGGGAATGCCCCGATTGTGGTATTAGTAAGTATGATTTCGATATGGTCGAAGTTTGATTTAGCTATGAAATTTAGGGAATTCAGCTGAGGGTCGTGCCTGTCGGCGCTGCCCTCTGTTACACTCTGTGAATATATGTGTCGCTAGGGAATTATCATGAAGAAAACAATAACAGCACTGGGCCTTCTCTTGTCTATGGGATTGATCACCGCTTGTGCACCGGAAGTCGGCACTGAAGCATGGTGCACCGCCATGGATAAAAAGCCAAAGGGTGACTGGTCTACTAATGAGGCAAAGGACTACACGACGAACTGCCTTTTTAAATAAGTATTTGCTCCCGACAGGCTAATTCAACACTTATTGGGCAAATTGCTAATTACAAAGGATGATGTAAGAAAAATGTCATATGATTCGACTACTATTCGGCGCCTAGTGCCCATTAACGGGGAACGCTGAGACGTGGAGCAGTCTATGACATGGGTGAAAATGCTCTCGCCGCGATTAACCACTTGGTTGAATATAGTGCTGGTCGCGTTGGTGCTAGCAGTGTTGGCGGGCTTGTGTTGGCAGTTTGTGGGCCTGTTTCGCGGTGTACAGCTGCCAAATGCGGGGCCGAATACGACAATCTCTAGTGGTAACGCCAAGACAAAAAGCTACGATGTGCAAAAATTGTTGGCTGTACCCTTGTTTGGCTTACGCCCGTCCACACCGGTAGCGGCCACCGAAATTCAAAAAGATATTCGACGCAGTGCCCTTAAAATCACCGTAATTGGTTTGGTTGCCGGTAGCGATGATGTTGGTGTGGCGGTGCTGCGCCATGGCAATAAAACGAAAGCCTATAGTATTGGCGAGAAAATTGAAGTGCCTGGAACGGTGACCTTACTCGCGGTATTGGCTGACCATATTATTATTGAGAACAACCGTAAACAGGAAAAAATTGAGCTGGATCAAAAAGCGGGCGCAACTGGCTTGCGATCCGCGTCAACCGCCAGCTCAAGCCGGCCG
>TARA_R110001599_G_scaffold115770_1_pt1 | contig 18426 bp, 19 predicted proteins | sample TARA_R110001599 | Tara Oceans TARA_R110001599 (sample SAMEA4398360) | marine metagenome | biome: Polar Biome; feature: [MES] marine water layer (ENVO:01000295) within the mesopelagic zone...; material: water (ENVO:00002006), including particulate matter (ENVO:01000060) such... | reverse complement strand
TCTTTTTTATAAAATGCCCAAGGTGCAAATATACCTTCTGTGGTTTTTATTTCTCGTTCACTATCTGTTGCTTGGAGGTAGGCAAATAATCCATCTTCATCAAATTCTTCTGGTTCAATCCCAAAATCTTGTAATATCTTTTCTGGACCATCAGGATGCAGTGGTGGTTCAATTCTAGTAAGTGATACTATTGTTTTATCTGTAATATGTTTTTCGATTGCATTTAAAGCTTCAGGGCACAAATACATGTCTGCGTGGTAAATCATGCAAATATCATTTGTTGCTGCTTCATTAACAAGACGATCATATAATATGGTATGGCCTAATCTAGTTGGTCCTTCATTTCTAATTGCTTTAAATAATGGGTCTTTACCCATCATCTCTTGACACCAATCCCAAGTACCATCATTTGAAAAATCATCTGCAATACAGATTTCTACTTCATGGTTACCTTGATTTTTTCTAATTGAATCGTAAGACCATTTAAGATACTTGAGATTATTTCTTCCTGGTTGTATTAAACTTATTTTCATTTCCAGTTCTTTATATATTTTTCAATGTTTGGGAAAAAATCATTTTTCCAAATGTTAAATGCTTTTTCACTATAATGTTTTTCAAAATTTTCAGTGGCTTCTTGAGAACATTCATTATAAAAATCATTATCATTTACTAATCTATTTGCTAATTTTCTTGCTGATTCTAAATCATCAATATCAATTGATAACTTAGGAAATATTTTTCTTTGTGTATCAACCCTATTATATCCTATACAGGGAATACCTAAATAACCACAATTCATCATAAATGAACCCGCAGCAAATGTTTGCATTAGATGAATGCCATATTTAAATTCTGCTAGTTTATGCATCCATTCTCCCCAGGGCATAAAAGGGAGATGAGTTAAATCAGGGATTTCTTCTTCCCCCTTAATTTTCCTCCCCATACTAGGGGCATATAAAGGACAGTTAAATTCTTGTGCTACAATATAAGAATCAAACCCTCCATACCATCTGCAAAAATTACCTCCAATAATAGCTTTATTTTGCTTAGGGGTATTTCGAGCTTCTTTAATGTAATCATCTACAATTAAATCCTTTAAATTAATAACTGGTTTACCAGGTACGAATCCTCTATAATACGGGATATCTGTTTCATTTTCACAAAAAATTAAATCAACATCCGCTAAAACATTATAATGCCAAAATTGCCATTCTAAGGGCATATCTTGGTATACCCAAACTGGTCCCTCTTGGAAAAATAGTACTTTTTTAGCTATTCTTCTAGCTTCTTTAACTATATCTTTATTAAATAATTGTTCTCTAACCCCCGGGGTTTTAGGGACTTGAAGAATAACATAATCATAGCTATTAGAGGGAGCATGATCAAATCCCAATATAGGGTAGTGATCTGTTTCTAAATTAGCCATCCACGCCCATAATACACCTGCATTTACTGTTTGTTCTCTTGGTACTTTTCCGGTGTACCCCCCTTCACTTAACCATGCTAATTTCATATAAATTTATTTTATAGGTTGTTCACCAGCCCAATTTGTAGGACCTCTATATTCATTGAGCCATGTGTCTGCTGAAGCTTTAGTTTGTAATCTCCACATTACATATTTACTTAAACCTTCACTTAATCCTACTTTTGGTTCCCAATTAAATGCTTTCATTTTATCTGAGTTAGATATAAATCGTTTTACTTCACCAGGTCTAGAATTACCATAAATAATTTTACCTTTTTTAAATTTTCCATCTCCTCCTATAAAGTCATGATTTTTAGGTTCTATCCAAGGTCCGGATATTTTATTACTCATTGCTTCAGCTAAATACTTAATATTTATATCTACTCCAGTTCCTATATTAATTACTTCACCTGCTAAATCTTTGCTATGCAACATTTTGTCTATAATAATTTTATAAGCGTCAATTAAATCGTCTATGTAAATAAATTCACGAGATTGCTTACCATCCCCATAAATTTTAATATCTTCTCCATTCATAAGACTTGTACACCATCTTGGTATTACAGCCCCACATTCTCCATCTTTTTGTCCTGGACCATATACATTAAAGGGTCTAATAATACAAACATTCATATCATAAGTTGTATAGTATGAATATGCCATTCTATCAGCACCCGCCTTAGATGCAGCATATGGGGATCTAGGCATTAAAGGAGAGGTTTCAAATAAATCATCATCTTGAAAACCATAAACTTCACATGTAGAAATATGCATTACAGGTATGTCAAATTCTCTAGCTACTTCTAATACATTGTTAGTACCCATTACGTTGGTTTCAAAATATTTAGTTGGATATTTTATTGAATCATCTACATGAATTTTAGCTGCAGTGTGTATTACTAAATCAACATCTTCCATAGCTAATTCAACCATATGCTTTTGGGTGATTGAACCCCAAAATATTTTTGCATCTTGTAATTGAAATCGTTTAATATTGCATTTATTTTTTTTACCAGGGGTATTTAATATAACTACATTATATCCACTTTCTAGTAAATTTTTAGCTAAATTAGATCCTTGGAATCCTGTTCCTCCTGTTATTAATATTGTTTTCATTTTTGAATAAGATTTTCTAAATTTTTATAAAATTCTTGAGTTTGTTTTTCCATAAACAATTTAAAATTATTAGAATTAGATTTATATTTTTCAGGGTTATTATTTATATCTAAAACCATATCCTTTAATTCTTGTTTATTTTTGATGAAATGTATAAACTTATCTGCTCCGAACCAATCTATATTGCTATAATTGTAAGAAATTAAGGGACATTCACAACTAGCAATCTCAGTATATCTATTGTTTATCATTCCATGTTCTCGTTGTCCTTTAGCTATTATCCCAACAGCACATTTAGCTGATGAATATAATGATCCTATATCATTGGGTGGTAATAATCCCCTCCAATGTTTAAATCCATTCCAACCATTACCATATACATTAAAATCAAAATCTTTATCATGAAAGTATAATTCACGTTCTAAACTATATTGTGGGTCTGTTAGTCTATTAAAACCCATTCCTAAAAATACACAATCATGATTGTATTCGGGTTTAGGTTGTTTTTCATCTTCAGATACTACAGAATGATAGAACTTAAAATGTTGGGTAGGTATATTGTTTTGGGTAAATTTATCCCCCATTATTAAGGAATTAGTGAGGATTTTATCATACCACTTACCCTTATAATCTATAATTTTATTATAATCCCCTAATACTCCCCCACTAGCTTGAAGTAGTATTTTTTGACACTTTAATCTTTCAACAATTTTAAATGTCTCAATATCTAACATCTCATAATAACATAAATCTAAATCTAGATTTAAAATTTGTTGGATATAATCTTCATCTGCAGGTCTCCCATTTAGTTGTTCTAATATATAAACTTCATGGCCTGTGTTTTCAAAATATTCAGCTATTACTTGGTTTAATTTATAATTACCCATTGGATAGGGCTGGTGGAATACTAATATTTTCATGGTATGAAAGCTATTATCATCTCCATATTATAGGGAGTATAAATTCCTATATCATAATTGGGATTAATTTCTAATATTTTATTTTCAACTCTTTCATAAGAAACATCTGTATAATCACATACTATTTCTCCCCTCCCATTTACTTGACGTTCACCAAATAAATGAGCGTCATCAATTGCTATAATGTGATTTTTTATACTGTGATTTTTTATATGTTCTAATTCAGTTAATAATGGTACATCCTGGTTCCCTTTTGCATATTGTTGTGCCCCACTATGAGCATCTAGCCAAAAACAAGCAGTTTCATTTAAATTTTCTAGTACATTTTTTAATTCTATAGCACTATCACCATTAATTAATGTTAATCTATTATCAAAATATGATTGTGATTTTTTAAAACTTTCATCTAATTCATCTGTGTGGAGTTTATTAAATGGGGGATTATAATTATATTCTTCAATGTATTTATATCTTCTAGAAGCACATTTACATATATCTTCGCTTAATTCAATGGTGTAATAATGATTAAAGCACTCATCTAGTGTTTGAGTTTTTTCAATTATTTGATGAGGTACTCCCCCTTTATAAGTTCCAGTTTCTATAAATATTTTTGGAAGTTGTTTATTAGTATTTTGTACTATAGACTTATATATTTCAGGTAGTATATATCCCATTATTTATTTTTTAGCAAGTTTAAATCATTATCTACCATTTTTTTAACTAATTCATTAAAATCTGTTTTTGGTTCCCAATTCATTTCTGCTTTAGCTTTTGCGTAATTACCCCTTAATACATCAACTTCAGCAGGTCTCATAAATCTTGGGTCTTGTTTAATATATGATGACCAATCTTTAATTCCTATATGATTAAAGGCAGCATCTAAAAATTCTCTTATAGAATGAGTTTCACCCGTTGATATAACATAATCTTCTGGGGTATCTTGTTGTAGCATTAACCACATTGCTTCTATATAATCAGGTGCATAACCCCAATCTCGTTTAGCTTCTAAATTGCCTAATGTAATGTGGTCTGTTAATCCTAGTTTAATTTTAGCAACACCATCTGATATTTTTCTTGTTACAAATTCTATGCCTCTTCTTTCACTTTCATGGTTAAATAATATACCCGAGCAAGCAAACATATCATAAGATTCTCTATAATTTTTTGTTATCCAATGACCATATAATTTTGAAACACCATATGGACTTCTTGGGTAAAATGGAGTATTTTCATTTGCTGGATTTTCTACCATTCTTCCAAACATTTCTGAGCTACTTGCTTGGTAAAATTTAATTTCTGGATTAAATTCGCGAATAGCTTCTAACATTCTTAATACCCCTAATCCTGTAACTTCTGATGTGTGTTCTGGTGTATTCCAACTTTCACCTACAAATGATTGGGCTGCTAGATTATATACTTCATCTGGGTTTGATTCTTTAAGACATCTTAATAGTGAATTTTGATCTGTTAGGTCCCCCTGCAGGAAAGTGATTTTAGGTTCTAAATGGAGGGTATTTGTTCTATTTTTTGAGGAAGATCTTCTTTCCATTCCAAATATATTGTAGCCTTTGGATAGAAGTAAATCTGCTAAATGGCTACCATCCATTCCATTTATTCCTGTGATTAGTGCTGTTTTCATTTTATTGATTTTTTAAAGTCTTCATAAGTATTAAATCTTGATTGATGTGAGCCAAAAGTTCCTAAATTAACATGAACTAAATCTCTCATTTTATAAAACCAATCCCCTTTTTTAGTTGTATTTACTAAAGCTAAATCCCTATTGGAATCCATATCTAAAGCATAAAGCCTTTTTTTAGGATGTTCTCTGTTGTGGACCTTTAATATATTTTTTACTATAAATTGAACATAATTATTTCCCATAATTTGTTTACAACTCTGCATCATACTAGTATCATCAACTAAATGACCCATAATACAATGGGGGATATTAACTCCATTTTTTAATAAATCACTAGATAAAACTAAACCAGAGCCATCAAATTGGGGGTGGTTTAAAATCCTTAAATCAAATTCTTCTGATTTTTCATTAATTTTGTTCATTTCATCAATACTCATAGTATATCTTATGCTATGAGGTGATTTTGCTACTTCGGGGTTAATAGAACCATCAGGTAACTTTTTTTCTATAAATGGTTTATCTATCATATCTACATGCTCAAGTACTCCCCAAGTAGCATCCCACATTTTTCTTGTAGCAAATGTAGTAACATATCTATGAATTCCATTTTGTGAAGCATATTGTTTAATAGTTTCTAATGATTGGAACATTTCTTTAGGTAATAAACAATCTGTTTCCCCCCATATTACATAATCGTAATTTTTACAATTATAGTAGTTTAGGTCTCTTCTATAATCTACCATAGTAAAAGGTTCATTATCATCATATATTTTATATGAAACTGAGCAATTAAGTTTTTTAACTAAATTGTTAAATTTATCTAGTAATCCTTGTTTAGATATTTTTGAAGTGTCTATTTTTTCAAAATATTCTGAGATATTAAAAAATAAATCAACGTGAATGTTTTCTTTATTATCTACAGTTTCTACCGCGTTTATTATACTTTGAATATGTTCTTCAGCCATATCAATTTCATAAAACATGATATGGGTTCCAATTATATATTTATGATCTATTTTCATTTAAGTTTTAATTAATTTTCCAATTGCTATTCCACTTTCGCCTCCATAAGAATATAATAAGTATAAATCTTCATTCTCTTTAAAGATACAAGGATCTCTTAGTTCATTTACAAATCCCAATGCCATTCCAAACCTAGAATTATTTTTTGGTTGTTTGGATCCTTCCCAATCGTATTCAGGTTCTTTAAATTTATAGTTTGATATAATTTCCCAATCTTTAATTACACAAATGTATAAACTCTCAGGTGCTTCTCCAACTTTAGAATAAAAGATATATAAAATATTTTTATCTACATAAATAGCAGAATGGCGAATATTATCTATAAGATTAAAAAGAGGTTTAAAAGAATCATTTTCCTTTTTATATATAATACCATCAACATTTCTATTTTTAGCAATTGCATAAGTTTCTCCTAAATAATCAAATACTCTAAAATAAAATAACCCTAATTTATTATCATCTGTTGTAAAATTGATTCCATCTTTAGATGTTGCCTTTAAGGTATACTGCCCATCACCTATATCTCCATGGTAATACATTATTATTTGGTCATCTTCAATGTGGATATCAGGACTAGCTATGTGACCTCTACAAAAAGTATCTTCTAGCTGTAAAGTTCCTGGTTGGTGTAGAGTCCAAGGGCCTTCTAAATTATCAGAATAAGCCATTCTAATATTTTTCCCTAAATGATTAGCAAAGTAAAGATAGTATTTACCTAATTTATTTTTAATAAAATCAGGTACTTTAATTAATGAAGGACCATTTATATTATTATCATTAATTACATTTTTATTAATAATAGATTTGGGGTCTATTAATTTAAAGTCTTTAACATTTTCAAATCTATAGTTAAATAGTTCTAAATCTTTTTTAAAATATTGATTAACTAATGATATTGATTCTTCATTATAAAATTTAGAGTAATGGGTTTTGTCTCTAAATCCGGATTTTTGAAATCCTAACTCTGGGGGGTTTACTCCTAATTTATTACAAATTAAATTATAATCCTCATTTAAGTTTTCATATTTTCCAATAAAATCTAATTCTTTTTTATTATCTACATAAATGTATTTCCACTGTTCATCTTGCCAATAAGTGCCTTTAGGGGTACAATACCCTTTTATCCACTCATTAAATCCTTCTACTGAAGTAGGTTGGTTTCCTTTTGCCTTTACATCCCAGTGATATCTAGAAACTACAATATCAAAAGGATTTCGTACAAATGCAAATTTATAATAATCATCCCAATCTTTACCTACCCAATTTTTAACTTGATCTATAGGGGGGTGGGGGTGATATGTGAAGAATTTTTTATAATTCCAGCCTGCGTAACCTTCTTCACTTATTTTTTCTCCTTTTTTATTACTTCCTGTTATAATATCTTGTGAAGAGTCACAAATTGTAGATAATGAAACCTGAATTGATGATCCCGCGGTTTTACGGGTTTTTAAGAAGATAAATTTTTTAGATTTTGATATAATCATTGGTAAAGGTATTTATAAGTTTGTTCCATCCAATAACCAGGGGTAGGTTTTACCCCACAATTAAAATGATATATCCAGCCACATCTTGTGTGTAACATATCAGGTCCTATTGCTTCAAGCCTTGGTAAATCATGCATATTATACTCATAAGGGAGTATTTTGAGTTTTGTTTCCTTTTGAGCAAAAAAGTTAAAAACAGGTTGATCCTTCCCTACACCTAATTTAGTTTGAATATCAACTAAAAGTGATCTATTTGTTTGATAAAACTCCTGCATTTTTTTAAACATAGGTTTATGGGTTTTATCAAATAACATTACTCCCGAATTAAAGTATTCGTAAAAAGGAAATGTAAATCCCTCAAAAACATATTTAGAGTAGTTTTCTAAACTTCTTAAAATCCAATCCATACTTCCTATATTCCTAACCGCACAAAATTCCCCTTTGGACTGTAGATTAAATATATTTGGCATCTCAGGATGTACAATTGTATCTGAGTCAACATATAAAATTTTGTCATACTCTACTTCACTTGCATCTAATAAATCAAATATAAAAGCTTTATACCATTGAGGTGCCATATGATCAATGTCAAATAATAATTTATCTAACACATATAATTCTGCGTTATTATTTTTGCACCAATTTTTCCAGCTTTTTATAGACCACTCATATTTTTGACTTTTACTTCGTTCATCATGGACTATATTAACCATATATACTATATTTTTATTCATAATTTCCCTTTATTAAATCCCAAGTTTGTTGCATAAGGTTATATCTATCCCCTCTATTTGGAAATCCTGAGTAAAACCATATATGACCATACTTAATAAAGAATGGTGTTTTATCCTCATTTAATTGCCAATTATGACTAAACCAATCAAATCTATTTAAATGAGTTAACATTAACGAGGGCATCATTTCAGTATAAACATCAGTATTTTTTATTTGTAATAGATAGTTATAAACTGGTTGATCTGTTCCCCTCTTTACTTTGTCATTTTGTAAAGACATAATATCATTATAATTATCAAAATAAAAGTCTTTTAATTCAGCTAAAAATTGTTTGTGTTCTTTACCAAATATTTGAAATCCACAACTTATATATTTTTTTAAATCAAATTCAAATCCATTAAAAAATTCCTTATACCCATCAGCTCCTTGAGATATCCACCTAAAATTTTCTATAGATCTAAATGCCGAAACTTGTCCTTTAGCTTGATTAAAGAAATTTGGACAATTCCATTTTACTAATGTGCTTCCATCAATTACTGCTATTTTATCATAATCGATGTTGGCTTTTTCAATTAAAGGAAAAACATCAAACCATCGTTGCCACGTTACTTTATGTGCTGATGTGTCTTTTTCACTTGGGGTATTATATTCAAAAAATATAACATCATTTTTTTCACACCAAACTTTCCAACACTTTTTTGATATATCTAAGTATTTAAAACCTCCGTGCTTTTCTTGTAAAAGGGGGTCGTTACTTTTAACTCCTACCCAAAATAAAACATGTTTTTTCATTGCTATAATGTAATAAATTTATATTTAAATTCCTAATTATTTTAAATAATTTTCTGCTTCTTTTACCCATCTTTTTAAGGCATCTATTGATCTAAAACCTCCTCTGGTTGCATGAAAAAATATTGGAGTTTCATCTATCCAGCATTGTTCTCCATATGGAATATCCAATACATGCTGTTTCCATAATCCATTATCGGGTCTGTGATTGTCTCTAAAAGAATTTTTTAATATTCCCCATTTATATCCTTTTTGTTTAGCATACCATGTCATATTACCTGTCATATCTCTATAATCACAGTTCCATGGACTAGATCTCCATATTCCTTTTTCTACATATTTTTCTAATTCTATCTCATCATATAAATCTCGTTTACATAACATTAACATTGGCCTGACCATCCCATCTTCCCATGATTTAGTGCATGTACCTTTACGTAATTGCGGGAGAAATACACTACCAGGGCACCATCTATTTCCAATAAACTTATGTTTATCTAGTAAGGGGAGTAGGTTAGTAGCATATGAATCTAAAAATATAGTATCTTGATCTAATACACATACATGTTCTCTATTGCCATTTTTAATACCTAAATTGCTCGACCAAGCACCATACCATGAACCTGATGCTATTTCACTTTGGTCAATTAACCCTGTGCGTACTACATTTTGTGTAAATTCCCCATTTTTACCTATGTTAGTTGTTGCTGATTGGTCTTGCCCTTCTAAAATTACAATATTATCTTGTTGGCCAAATAAATCATAGTGAAGTTTCATTTCTTGGTCTTTATCAACATAATTAACTACAATATAAATTGTATGTTCAACTGATTGCCAGAATTGATTTATACTTTTAACACATAAACGAGTGTAATCAATTTTATTATAGCTTACTATTACAAAATCTATTCCTGGATTATACAATTTCATTTTACTACTTTATTGATTATATTTGATATTCTTTTTATATCTTCTTGTGTTATGCCTAAATGAATAGGTAATGTAATTAATTCGTTTGAAGCTTTATGGGCATTTGGACATTTACCATAATACTCATTATACATGGGGTATGTTGTATTATCTATATAATGAACTCCTGGATATATATCTTTTTTATATAATGTATCTAATATTTTTTCTCTTTGTATTGCTGGTACTCTAATTTGGAAAAGATGATAAGAACATTTTTTAACATATAAATCAGGTTTAATACATTGTATATTTTTTAATTCCTTTTTATACCCTTCTGCTATTTTATTTCTCACATCATTATCCTCATCTAAATACTTTAATTGTACAATACCCATTGCTGCCATTATTGAGTTACCATGATATTTAAAACCAATATTTGGAACATCATACTTCCACTTATATGAGCCCTTATCACTCCTTGAGTATGTATCTTTATCTATTCCTAACCAAGATAGTTGTCTTGCTAATTTATCGTCTTTCTTATCTTTAAAGCATATCATTCCACTATCAGCTGTTGGTAGGTTTTTTACTGCTTGAAAACTAAAAATAGTGACATCTGCTTCTTTCCCAACATGCTCTATTGTAAATGCAACACCCATATGTGATTTTTTAATTTTAGTACCCGCCATATGTGCTGCATCAAGGATTAATTTTAAATTATATTTTTTACATAAATCCCTAACCTCTAATAAATTTCCAGTATTTCCACCAACCCCAACATATATAACTGCACGAGTTTTATCAGTAATATTATCCTCAATTGATTGGGGGTCTAAACACATTGAATCATCAATATCAGCAAATACGGGTTTTAATCTTTCATACATTATTGCATGATTTGTTGAAACAAATGTTAAAGGTGTAGTAATTATTTCATCTCCATCTTCCCATTCATATTTGTTTTTAAATAAATTTAATGCAAGATGTAGACCTGATGTAGCTGAGTTTAAAAAATGTGCATGTGGTAATTCAGTATAATCCTTCCATGCTTCTTCAAATTCTAAAGTTTTATACCCTAACCCTGTCCAGCCTTTGTCTAAACATTCTTTAATAGATTCTAGAATTTCATTAGTACGAAATTTTGGTAATAATACATTTATTTTTTTCATATTAGTATACTTAAATATTTTGAAACTTCAGTTTTCCATATTTTATAATAATCAACTGATCTTGCTGCTCCTCTACCCGCATGGTGTATAAATGGAACTCCTTTAATAAATCCTTCTTCCCCAAAACTAACATTTAAGGCATGTTTTGATTTTAGTTTTTTATTTTCTAAGCTATTTTCTAGAATTGTATATGGTTGGTTTGTTTCACGGGCCCATAATGATAATAACCCATATGTGTCTTTATAGTGACAATTTGGGAATAAATCCCCTTCTTCTTTATAATAATTATCTTCAATTGTCGATCGTTCTAATATAGACCATTGGGGAGTTAAAGCTTGATCAATGTCATGTCTCCACGCATAAGATATAAATGAATTTGTTTTTAGCATTGGTAATACATCACTAACCCATTTATTTAAAAAAACTACATCATGTTCTACTTGACAAATGTATTTTCCATTTCCTATTTTAGTACCAATTTCCATCCCTCTAGCTTGAAGCCAACTAGCAAATCCTAAGGATCTTTTATCATATTTAGTATAACCATCCCACCCATAATTTTCAATAAAATATTGTTGGGGGTATTTTTGGTTTGAATTTGCGGGGACACATGAGCCATCATCTGGATTTATTTGATGTACTCCTTTTATAACTTTTACATTTAGTTCATCTTTAAACATTTCTTGTAAGCTAAGTAGATCAGCACTATCATCCATATTATTACCATTATTAACAACATAAAATGTATAAGGGTAGTCAACGTATTTTTTTATACTTTCATGTATAAGTTTAGCATAATCTAATCGTTTATAAATAACAGTTACAAAATCTATTGAATCACTCATTTTCATAAATTTTATCTCCCATAGGGTCTGATTGTTTCCATGTTGCAAAAACATTTTCTCCTTCTACGGGGGTATCTGCTTTTCGTCCCTCTAAATTTAATGAAATAGGAATTTCCCAAGTTTCTGCTTGAGAATAATCCCAAATATCACCGTGGGATACCCTCCGGGGTGTCCATGGATGTACTGCTGTTATGCCGACTTTTTCTAATAATTTAGTTAATGATCTTTTATCATAAATTAAGTAATGGCATTCATATTCATATGATTGTCCTCCTACAATTAACCCTAATATATTTTCTATGCGTTTTCCTGATTTTTGGTAAACCTCAATAGCTGCTTCAAAATTAGGGGTTGCAACTCTTAACATACCTCCTGGCTTTAAAACCCTAACCCATTCTTTTAGTACTGACTCTATTTCATCTCGCTTGATATGTTCAATTACATGGGAGGCATATATTATATTAAATGTATTATCAGGAAATGATAATTTATCTATTCCTGATATATGGTCTACCCCTGGCATGTCTCTCCCATCTAAATTTTCCCAGGGAGAGGGGAATATTGTACTACCACAGCCAATATTTAAATATCTTACTTCTTTATTCATTTTTTAAAATCTTTTATTAATTTAATTATATATGATACATCCTTATTAGATAATGATTGGTGAAGAGGAATACACAATGTATGATTTGCTGCGTATTCTGTGCCTGGTAATTCTTCATTAAAGTATGATTTATAATAATTTACCCAATGTAATGGATAATATCTAAAAGTTGTATACACTTTATACTTCCTTAAATATTTTGCTAATAAGTCTCTGTCTTTTTTATCCTTAGTTTGAATATGATACATGTAATACGAGCTTTCATTTGTAGTTGGTATTTCTTGTGGGACATCTAACCATTCTAATTTTTGAAGTGTATTTGTATAAGTATTATGAATTTGTTTACGCCTTATTAGTTGGGAGTCTATCTTTTTTAATTGTTCTATTCCTATAGCAGCCTGTATGTCATTTGTTATACATCTACGGCCAGGCATTGATACATCATATTCCCACCATTTTTGGTCTATATTATTTGAAAACCCACTATTAGTTTTTAGTCCTAAATAGGTTGAGTGGATTAAATGTTCCATATCTTTTTTATCATTACAATAAATCATTCCCCCATCACCCATTACTAATTGCTTCATAGCATCAAATGACCATAAGCCAATATCGCCAAAGGTACCAGTACTTTTAGTATTAACTCGACTAAAAGGACTATTGGCATTATCCTCAATTACTTTAATATTACGTTGGTTACAAAAATTTGTTATATGTTCAATGTCACAAGGTACACCAGCATAGTGTAACGTTATTATAGCCTTTGTTTTATCAGTAATCTTAGGTTTAATATGTTTTAATTCTATATTTAGTGTTCTTGGATTACAATCACAAAATACTGGAATTCCCCCTTTTGATACTACTGCATTTATAGCACCAATAAAACTAATAGATGGTAAAATTACTTCATCTCCCTTATTAACATATAAATCTATAGCTTGAAATAATCCTTCAGTACAGCTTGATATAGGTAATAGAAAATCTGGAGATGTAGTAAGTTTTTTTGCAAATTTATTAATGAATTCATCTGTTTTAGAGCCTTTGCCTAACCAGTTAGATTTAAATACTTCTTCAATGGCCCCTAATTCTTCTTTTCCTAAAGAGGGTTGATATATATTTATAGTTTTCATATTTTATTTTCAGGATATACTTCTATACACAAAACATTTATGTCATTAACAACCAACATAGATCCATCTGTTAGTTTCATTTTAGTAAATTGGCCTTGTTTAATAGTAGATGTTAAGACCCCACTATATGTTCTTTTTACTCCTCCAACAAAATGAATGATTTGTGTTACACATTCTCCTTGTTCTTTAATAGTTGAATGTAGATCAGGTATCATACTTAGTAATTTTTAAATTTTTCTGTTTGTTTTTTATTTCGGATAATGTATGTAAATTAAATTGTATACCCACATTATTTTTTACTACATTTATAAAAAATTCTTGCATTTTATTGGTTGGTTCTCCCCTTTTAATAGCATAATCACGAGTTACTTCGTTTTCTTTTCTTCCATGAGAGTTAGTAAAATATCCTGATGAATCATAGAAATCTAATCCTATTATGTTTATATTATCGGGTTTTAATTGATTTACACAATATAATAGTGCATCTAGACCACATGTAGGGGAGGTAAATGCGTATCTAGGGTGAGATATCATATCTTTTTTATTAATATCATTTAAATATTCAACAGGTAATATTCCTGTAGGGCCTTCAATATTTAATATTCCCTTTGGTATATGAGGTGCTACTTCTTTAACATATGGGACTATAATCTTATTAAAGTTATAATTCTTATATATTTTATTTGCACCCGCTGTGGGGAAATATGCTGCAACACTTAATACATGTGTTACAATACCACAAGAGGAAACATAATTATGTATAGATTTTTGTTCTAATTCATAATGAAAGGCGTTGACAAGAACACAATAATTGGTTTGTGGTAAATCATTAATATATTTTAATGACTCACCACGGCATAATAGTGTTACTGATTTCATATTAACTTTTTTATTAATTTTAAATCATCATAGGTATCAACTTGGAAGCTTTTTTCTTGAGGCATTTCTACAATTCCTATATTTCCCGAGTATCTTAATTTATTTTTTAATAAATTATTTTTTGTAGTTATATAAAAAGCTCCATTTTCAATATAAATACTTCCAACATCTTGTCTACGGGGTCTGTTATTAATATCCCATGTGGGTATTCCTTCTTTAGACCATATAGGTTGCCAATGTTCCTCATATGCACTAAATACAGAATCATATTTATCCATCATTGTAAGGCCCTTATTTATGTACTTATATTCTAATAAAGGTGATGTTGGTTGAATAAATACTAATATATCAAAATCTACATTATCCGCAAAATGCAATAGTGCTTCTTCACTTTGGGAAGTATCTATAGATAAATTGGGGGGTCTCCATAATATACTTGCCCCTAAATTATCTGAAATATTTGCTATTTCCTGATCATCTGTACTCACCCATGTTTCACTAACCTTAGACATTAAGGATGTCTTGATGGTATATGATATTAATGGTTCTTTATTAAGATCTATTATATTTTTTTTAGGAATGCCTTTACTTCCTCCTCTAGCCAATATAACTGATATTATTTTCATGTTTATAGTATGTTGTTAAAGTTTGATTCTAAATCTCGCATTGCTTTATATGTACCAGATCCATTATGTAAATGACCACTCCATATTTCAGTTACCCATGAAAAATCATATTCTGAGGATGTGTTGAATACAGATTTAAAATCAATTTCTCCCTCAAACATTTGGATGCCTTCTCCATTTAATCCTGTTGCATCCGATATATGCATGTGTGCTACATAGGGCATTACTTGTTTTGTATATTCGGTTAAGGTTATTTTTTCTAAATTACATTGTAATTTTGCATGGCAAATATCATAAGTCATTTTAACTCCTGTTTCTTTACAAAATCTTATCATATCTTTAAATGGTGCAAACCCATATTGATGCCACTCACCTCCTAAATACCAAGGTCTAGGGGGAAGATTTTCTGGTATTATATCTATTTTTGTTTTATCATATTTTAAGCGTTTAAAATTATGAATAGCTCTTGTTATCATTTTATATGAGTCTGATAATTTAGTGTTTCCATATTTTGTTGTAGGTAATTTATCTAATGACATACCTCCTAAATGTACTACCATTTTAGGTTTTGCTTTTGGCCAGCCTTTTGCTATTTCAATTGTTTTATCAATTGATTTTTGTATAATATCTAATGAATTTTGAACAACTTGTTCATCTGTTGAACATATATTAACTAATTCTCTATTTACTATTTCAGGAGCATGTATTATCAATTCAGAATTTATGTTTTTTTCTTTAAAATCAATATCTAAATCGGTTTCTGAGCAATGAAATTCCATTACAGGAGCCTTTAAAACTTTATATATTTCATAATCATGAAATCTACATTTTACCCCCCATCGTTTTGAGAAATTAAATGGTTTCCAACTTTTAACAGGTATTGTTTTTGTAAAGTCTTCTTTAGATATATATTTACCCTTAGGTATTAAATTCTTTAATTCTTTACCTATATAATCAGATATTTCATGCTCAAATATCCCTTTACCAGGAGATTTATAAGAAATATCTAATTCCGTTAATATATGTCCCTTACTTAATGTTTGATTAGTAACTGCTGATTTTGCAAATATTTCTTTGTTTAAAGTTTCTGCTTGATTAACAGATTTTTTGTCTGTTAGTGATAGTTCTAATGCTCTTATATCTTTTACCATATTTTTCCACTGCCATGGAAGCATAGAGGCTTTATGGTCAGGGCCTTTTTGATCTCTATTTAATGTAATATGTTTTTCAATGATTTTTGCCCCTAAGGCAACAGCTGCTACTGGTATAAATGTTCCTCTTTCATGTCCTGAGTATCCTACTATATCCGATAATTTTTTTAAATCATTTAAGAAATATAATCCTATGTCTTCATATGGGGCAGGATATGTAGAATTTGCTAATAATAATGCATATTCCATATTATTAGGGTATTGGGATACACATTTTTTAATATCCTGTTCTGACCACATTCCTGTAGAAATCAATACTGGGAGGTTATATGATGCGCATTTTTTTATTAAAGAAATATTAGTCATATCAGCTGATGCTATTTTAAATCCTGCAATATCTAATGTGCTTATAAACTCTGCAGAGCCTTCATCCATTGGGGTGATGATTAAATCTAGTCCTAATGTTTTACATGTATCATTAATTATATAATAGTCATCCTTTGAAAGTTCCAACTCTTGAAGTAATGGAATTAGATATTCAAAATTCCACTCTGCAGAATTTGAATCATCTAATATATGAGAAGAATATATATTTTTTAAATTTCTTTTTTGAAATTTAACAGCATCAACTCCAGCTTCTGCTGCTTTATATATTAATTTTAAGGCTGTGTCTAATGAACCATTATGGTTAATTCCAACTTCGGATATAATATATGTTTTACTTGATTTAGTGCCAAAAATTTTTTGTAATTTATTCATTTGTTACCTTATCTAGATTTTTAAATATATTATACCAATGCATGCATAACTTATTATAGTCATATCCTTCTATAAATTGTTTACGTATTTCTAAATTAATACGTTCATTTAATTCATTAAAATTTGTCATAACATAGTCAATTTTTTCTTCTAGGTCAGACCAATCATATTTACAGCCTATATAAGTTTTTCCATCTTCATAAATATTTGGAATTGTATGTACAAGATCTTGATTTGGTTTTATAAAAATAGTTCCAAATTGCATACATTCAAAATCCCTAAAACATACTTCTCCCATTCCAAATGGGGAAAATGATATCTTTGAATTCCATAGATTTTTTAAGTATTCTTCTTTTGGTAATCTATCACAAACCATACTATAATTTTCTTTTAGACCATCTAATTTATTCCAAAGTCCTCCTCGATGTGTTTCGTAAAAATGGTTATTTTGGGATTTATGGTCTTCACAATAATCATGTTTACCTCTAAATATTGCACATATATCTAATGTTTTATTTTTATTAATATCTACGAATTGTTTATAATCTGGTACTAGTTGACCAACATTCCATCCTGTTAGTTTAATTCTATCCCATTGTTCTTTTGGGATATTATATGATAAATCTAAATCGCTTCCGTTGCCCCAAAACCATTTATTGTGGGCATATGGTGTTTTGTAATGTTCTCTAGTAGGTAGGATTTGGTTTTTAAATAAATAAATTGCATCACTTTGATCAAATACTTCATATCCCCCCATTAAAGAGGTAGAATCTGACCCTTCAAACAGAAAATAATCACCTGTTATTTTTGAAATATTTTCCAACCCATAATTAATACTTTCTTGTAGTGGTTTTTTTTTATCAATAAAATCATGCATACCAACAAATAAATAGTCATAATCATTTGATTCTGTTATGTCTATACTATAATCACGTAGTTTATCTTTAATAAGTCTAAATGGTCTAAATGTAGGTTCATTTCTATGTGTAGTTGGGTTAAGTATTTTTACTTTAATCATAGTGTATTATAAAATTCATTTTGGGATTCTTGGCGCTTTATATCTTTTAAATGGTGAATGCAAAATTCATCATTTGCTGGAAGTTGTGATTCAGTTTTATATCCTGTAAGAACTTCGTGAACTTTATTTTTCCATTTAATTTCTTTTGTATTTTTAAGG
>TARA_R110001599_G_scaffold12139_5_pt1 | contig 18429 bp, 16 predicted proteins | sample TARA_R110001599 | Tara Oceans TARA_R110001599 (sample SAMEA4398360) | marine metagenome | biome: Polar Biome; feature: [MES] marine water layer (ENVO:01000295) within the mesopelagic zone...; material: water (ENVO:00002006), including particulate matter (ENVO:01000060) such as...... | reverse complement strand
GATTCCTGTTGTCGCGGGTTCAAGCCCCGTCGGCCACCCCATTATTTAATGCACGCATTACCCAAGTCACTTACTCCAAGTTGCTAAGTTTTGCAGATCTGATCTTCCCTCCAAATTAATATGCCGAATTCTTACTAGCGGAATTTTTGTTCTGTGCTTTTAATTATATAAATTTGCCTGACCGTCTTGGTCTTTAATGCTAGATCCCTACCTACACCGCAATTATGGAATATTCACACAGTACTAATGATCGGGGCTATTGCGTATTCCGGCGCTTAACCTATGATAGGCGCGTTTTGGCGGCAGTTTAAAACTGGCGGTGAGGGTCTGAAAATAGCGCATTCGTCGCTGTGGTTTTTCATAATTATTTTGTTCTAGGTGTCAAATAGCCGCTTTATATAGCGGAATTTTGCGGTGCCTAAGGTTCCTGTCTGGGTAGCAGCTTTGGCTGGCGTCCAGTTGCAATTTCATTGTATTGGGTGTGGAGTTTGGCATGAGATCTGTTCGTCGGTATCTAGTAGCTGTGCTGGTGAGTGCGTTGTTAATAGCCCCTATGCTGTTAACAGCAAATGTGGCCAAGGCTGATGCAATGACTGATTTTTTAAATTCGCTAGGGCTTTCAGGGCTCTTTTCCGAATTTGGTAAATCGGTAGGTACGGTTGGCGGCTCGGTGCTTGATCCCGTCGGCACCGGCGATAACGATTTTCTGGGGCTTGATGTGCTCAACCCCGAGAATGATTTCGGCTTGACCGCGAATTCAGAAGAGGTGACAGGATTTGGTAATAAGACCGGCTCCGGTACGGCAGTTCCCTTGGATGAGCTCGGTGGTTCTGAGGCAGCTAATGAATACGGCTTAAGCTATGAAAGTGGTAGTGCCGAACGAATTCGTGGCGTTATTGGGCCAGACGGATCAATTACTGCACCGGCGGCGGCGGGTGTTAAAGATGGTGCTGGGCAAATCGGCACGGCAGTGGGTTCAAATGCGCCTCTGCCAGGATTGAGTGACCAGCCCGTAGGTTTGGCGGTTCTTGGTGCTAGTTCATCGGGTAATGGCGAAGCGGTTGGGATCGCGGTTCTGTCGGGTGATAACTCTGGTAACGGTGGTAGTGCCGGTGTGGCGGTGCTCTCTGGGAGTGGCTCGGGCAACGGCGACAGCGCCGGTATTGCAGTGCTTGGCGGGGCGAATTCCGGTAATTCCGAGCTGGCGGGTGTCGCGGTATTAAATGGTGCCAATTCAGGGAACTCGGGCACCGTTGCAGTGGGTATCTTAAACGGCGCCAATTCCGCCAATGGCGGCGTGGTCGGTGCAGGGGTTTTAAACGGCCCAGGCTCGGGTTCTGGTGGTTTAATTACGCTTGCCGTTGCCAATGCGCCCCTCGGGCCAAATAGTAATGGCGGCGGAGTGGGCAATAATGGTAGTTGCTCTGCGTCAGGCGGCGTGGGCTGCGGTGATATCGGCGCTTTGGCGCTGTTGGATTCGTGTAAAGATGCTGATCTTGACGGTGTGTGCGATGAGTTAGACGAGTGTTTAAATACACCCGCCGATATGCCGGTATTTTTAACGGGCTGTCACTTGTCTGAGGATGCGCCGCTGGTGTTGCGTGGCGTTAATTTTGAATTTGATAAGTGGGACTTAACCGCGGAATCTTATCCAATTTTGGAGCAGGCCGTTAAAGTGTTGAATGCACAGCCTGATTTTCTGGTGGCGGTAGATGGCCACACTGATTGGATGGGTAGCGATAGTTACAATATTCGCTTGTCATATAAGCGTGCGAGAACGGTTTATCACTATTTGGTTGATGCTGGAATTAAGGAAAATCGCCTAGTATTTCGTGGCTATGGGGAAAGTGTTCCGGTTGCGGCGAACGCAAACGAAGACGGCAGTGATAATCCTGAAGGGCGTGCAGAAAACCGTCGCGTAGAGCTAAAGGTTCTGCAGCCCGATGTTTTTGAGGCGGTGAAAGAAGAAAACTTGTCGCAGCGTTGAGGTGTGTCGGCGCTAGCGCGTAAGGGCTAGCGCTCATTTTTTGGGGAGTGGTCTCCCTTGGCTTTTATTGTTTAGAGACGATGATATGGCAATTGATTTTCCTTCCGCGCTTCCTCCGCAACAGGCGAGCGTAGCGCAGATTGCTGAGTGGGCAGGTACGGGTAGTGTTTATCAGGGTTTGGTGAATGGATACCAAGTCCGCGTTTCCGGCGCCCACCAATTGAGCCGCGATGAATTAGATAAGATTTTTAAATCGGCAAAAACGCCATCACAGGCGATTTTTCTGATGAGTTCGGCGGCGCTTAGAAAAGGGCATATGCTGGTTTCTATGCAGTATGCGCCAGAGGGTAATGTTATTTATGTTCACGCTCTTCAGGCCCGTGTTACGGGATTTAAGGGCGGCGAAATAAGCACGTTTTTTGCAGACTTAAAAGATGACCCAAACCTAACTCGCGGTGAATTTGATCGCGCTAGAGTGATGGCTAACGTGCGCAGTGAGCGCACGGGAGTTGATTATTCGGTGAGTTATGTCGTTGATGAAAATGCGCCTGAACGTGTTGTTATGGTGTTTTCTGGTGAACCCCGTGAAGATTACGACGCCACGGATTTGGTGTTGAAATTTGGCAACCAAGGCAGTCGTTACGTTGGACGTTATTTTGGCGACGTTGGACTCAGTCATAATTTTAAAGATGGTAGTCGCGCCACCGGCAGTTTAGAGACAGCGTTTACCGATTTAGGCGAATCTCGCGGCGGCGAAGATTACTACCGTATTCAGTTAGCCGCAGATCGTCCATTTGCGCAGGGCTTGTACGGCATTAGTGCGGGGCATACTGAGTATTCTCAAGATCTAGGCAGTACAACGAGCTCAACAACGACAGCGTCGGGCTCAGATCCGATTTGTGATGCTCTGGGTATGCTCGGCTTATGCAGTCCTAGCTCAACCACAACGACCAGTACCCAAAAAGTGGGATTAGATGCCAAAATCAATACGCTTGGTGTATCGGGTGAGCAAGTATTGGCCAGCGATTTAAGCTCAAGACTAAATGTGTTCGAGCGTATCGATTACATCGACTCACAAATCGATGTAGGTGTTTTTGGTAATTTACAAGACGAAAAGTACGCAACCCTTGAAGTTGGTGCAAAGTATTTTGCTGCTGACCTGCGTGGACCAAAGTCTTTGCGGTGGTCTGCTCAGCTTTCAGTTAAAACCGGATTAACTGGCGATAGCGGTAGCTTAGGGACCTACCCTGCGTATCGCACGCAGTATTTGAGCAACAACCCCGGTGCGACAAGTACGCCGCAGGTGGTGCCAGCGGCACGAACTGCCGAGTTTGTAAGCGTATTGCCGCGCTTTACGGCCAAGCTCCCGCTTGCTGATAGTGGAAACTTACGGCTGAATGCGATGGCCCAGTTCGCCAATGAGCAATTGCCCCAGCAACAGCAGTGGGTGCTGGGTGGTATGGGATCAATTAGCGCCTATTTACCAGGGGTTTTGTCGGGTGATTCTGGCTACTACGGTAAGTTAGATTACGCTAAAACGATTGCTGTACTCGGTATTGAAGTCGAGCCAGAAGTCTTTGTTGAGTACGGCGCGGCATGGTTCGAAAATGCCTCAGGTCTTGAGGGTGAAACCCGTAGTATTGTGGATGCCGGTGTTAAATTTAGTGCTGATTTGGGTTGGGATGTGCAGTTGGACGCCGTATTTGCACGCTCCTTGGCTGATGACGGCTTTGCAAGTTCGTCTGCGCTAAATGCATTCGAAGCAGATTTTTTCTTTACGGTTAAGAAAATATTTTAATCTTTTCCTGGTAATGCTAACTGGCGCGCTCGCGCGCCAGTTACTCGAAATATCGCGTTTTCTCTTTCCCCCTCAAAATTCAAATATCTTTTTTGTATCTCATAAATCGTAATTTTTGTGCAATCTACAGCATAGGTCTTGTGCTGCATACAAAATATTTACCTGCTTTATTTGGGCTTTTGGGTCGTTATGCTCAAACCTGCTTTATAGCCAGTCAGTATGACGCGTTATTTAAATTATGTGACGTTGCTACCAGATTCTAACAAAATAGCTGTGATGGTGTTCACATATGCAGATTAATTGTGGGTGTGCGGATGACTTTAGCTCGCATCTTAATACAATAGCCTTAAAATACTTACGCTAACGTTAATGCTGTGCCAATTAATAGCTTCATGCTTGTAGTTGTGCGGTGTCATCTTTTGAGTTTGGAATTGAACAGCGACGTTCATGTTGCAGTAGAGTTTACTGCTTACACGGAGAGTACCTATGTTTTGCGAAAGCGAAGCGGTGTTAAGTACAGCTAAATGCCTCCTTCAATATTTTAAAACTGTGCTTTGTAATGAAGTTTTTACAAAGTTCTGTTCCTTCTTGTCTAGAAAAAATCGCTACTTTGCTAATGTCCTTAGAGATGAGGGGGTTTGCAGTGCGCAGTCGCTGTGTTGATTTGAAAATATCCAAAGTTTCACATTCTGAATTGTTATCTACTTTCTTTACAAATGGAGTTGCCAAATGAAGTCTATTCGCAGACTGCTGTCTGTCCCGCTAATCATCTTAATGATGATGTTCGCGCCAATTGCCTCGGCAGATGGTTTAACGGATCTACTCAATAGTTTAGGCCTTCAGCAACTATTTTCGGAGGTAGGCTCCACCGTCGGTACCATCGGTGCCTCAGTGTTAGACCCTGTAGGTACTGGCGACAACGATTTTCTTGGCGCCGATGTTCTCAATCCAGAAAATGATCTTGGTGTAACAATGGGTTCTGGGGAGACGGCTGGGTTCGGCAATAAAACTGGTGGCGAGGCAATGCTTCCGCTCGATGCTTTGGGTTTGTCCCAGTTACTCAATGCGCTAGGTTTAAGTTATGAGGCGGGCTTGGCGACGCAGCTTCGCGGTTTAGTCGGGCCGAATGGCATGGTGACTGACGCGGCGGTCGATTTACTCAAGAGTATACCGACCGAGTTTGAGCTTCCTGGCTTGGGTCAGGGCGAGGGTTTAGTTATCGACGGCGCTGAGAACAGCCTGTTGGGTTTGTCGCTGCTTGACTCTGGTTCCGGTGGTAATGGCGGCGCAATTGGTGTGGCCGTATTGTCTGGTAGTAACTCTGGAAACGGCGAATACGCTGGTATTAGCATCTTAGGTGGTGCGGATAGTGGCAACGGTGGCGTTCTAGGGCTTGCGGCCCTGTCGGGAAGTAACTCTGGAAATAGCGACGGGATCGCGGCGGGGGTTTTGTCTGGTAGCAATGTTGGCAATGGCGGCGCTGCGGGCATTGCCGTACTAAATGGCAATGACTCCGGTAATGGTGGAAGTGCTGGTATCGCCGTATTAAATGGCAATAATTCAGGCAATGGTGACACCGCCGGAGTTGGCGTTTTAAATGGTAATAACGCGGGTAACGGCGATAGTGCTGGCATTGGAGTATTAAACGGCGATAACTCCGGAAACTCTGAATTAGGCGCAATTGCGGTATTGAATGGTGCCAATTCAGGTAACTCTGAGACGATCGCGATCGCGGCAATAAACGACGCCAATTCAGGTAATGGCGGCGTAGTCGGCGTTGGTGCATTGAATGGTCCGGGGTCTGGTTCTGGTGGTTTGATATCGGTTGGTGTGGCCAATGAACCGAGTAGCGGTGGTAATAATGGCGGCGGCAATGACGGAAGCTGTGCCAGTGCTGGTGGCCTTGCTTGTGGTGGCCCGCTGCAACTTGCAATGCTGGACGCCTGTGAGGACAGCGATGCCGACGGCGTTTGTGATGAGCGTGATGAGTGCCTGAATACACCGGCTAATATGCCTGTGTTTTTGACGGGTTGTCACTTAACTGAGGATGCGCCGCTAGTGTTGCGGGGCGTCAATTTTGAGTTTGACAAGGCAGATTTAACGCCTGAGTCTTTGCCCATATTAGAACACGCCGTGCGCGTCTTGGCGGCTCAGCCAGAAGCGCTGGTGGCGGTAGACGGGCATACCGACTGGATGGGTAGCGATGCCTATAATCTTCGTCTGTCATATCGTCGTGCGAACACGGTTTACAATTACTTGATTGATGCTGGCATCGATGAAAAGCGTTTAGCGTTCCGAGGCTACGGTGAGAGCTCGCCTGTCGCGCCCAATGCGAATGACGATGGTAGTGATAATCCCGATGGCCGTGCTGAAAACCGCCGGGTCGAGTTAAATATTCTCGACGGTGAAACCTTTCAATTGACCAAAGAAGAAAACCTCACAAATTAGTCGTTAGCGCGAGGCAAGTTGGTAGCTACGGGCAAGGAGCTTTAAGAGCTCCTTGTTGCTACTGCTTATGCCTTTACCGTTAACAACGAGCTTATTCAATGCATATTAAAGGACTAGATTATGGCTATTGATTTTCCCCCAGCCTTACCGCCGCAGTTGACTACCGTCGCCGAAATAAGCACGACGGCGGGTGCAAGTGCGCCGTATATTGGCTTGGTTAATGGGTACGAATTGCGGGTAACAGGGAGTCATTATTTAAATGAGACTGAGTTGGCCGCTATTTTTGAGACGGCCAAGACGCCCTCCCAAGCAATTTTTTTAATGAATTCATTAACCCTGCGTAAGGGCCATCTTTTAGTGTTAACCCAGTACGCACCAGAAGGGAGTACCGTCTATATTCACGCGGTACAGGCGTCAGTGGTTGCGATAGAAGGCGAAGGCGTTGCCGAATATTTCAGCGATTTAAAGGGTGATCCAGATTTAACACGCGCTGAGTTTGAGCGCGCGCGTGTGATGGCTAATGTGAAAAGCCAGCGCACAGGGGTCAATTATTCAGCCACGTTCTTTGTTGATGACAATGACCCAGAATCAGTAAGCTTGTTGTTTGAGGCTGCTCCGGTTGAAGATTACGACGCGACTGATTTTTTTGTGCAATTTGGTAACCAAGGTAGCCGGTATGTCGGGCGATATTTTGGTGACATCGGCATGAATCATAATTTCGCAAATGGCAGTCGGATTGGCTTGGGCTATGAAACGGCATTCACCGACTTGGGCGAGTCTCGAGGAGGAGAGGATTACCATCGCTTCCAGCTCACCGCCGACAAACCCTTTTCTTCAGGTTTGTATGGCATCACAGCAAGCCACACTGAGTATAGTCAGCATCTTGGCTACCGTGCTGGTAGTGCCAGCGCTCCTGGTGGCGGTGTGGTGTGTGACCTGCTCTCTGTCTTGGGTTTGTGCCTGCCGACTACAGGCGCAACCGCTGGACAGAGTATTGATTTAGATGCTGATATCAATGCACTGGCGTTAACTGGTGAGCAGGTTCTGGCAAGTGACTTCTCCTATCGCATAAATTTATTTCAGCGTCTTGAGTATGTCGACTCCACGCTTGATATTAGTGGGTTTGGCAGCTTGCAAGACGAGAGCTACGCCACCCTTGAGCTTGGGGCGAAGTATTTCTCTGCGGAAACCGTGGGGGATGGACAATTTCGCTGGTCGGCGCAATTGTCGCTTAAAGGCGGGCTTACTGGTGACAGCGGCACGCTTGGGAGTTATGACAGCTTTAGAGCGCGTTATTTAGCTGAGAATCCCGGTGCAGCGTCGGCGCCAGAAGTTACGCCTGCGGCGCGTACCGCTGAATTTATTGCGGTCTTGCCAAAGATTGCCGCCAAGTTTCCCTTGTCAAAAGAAACAGAGCTGAATGCAAGCTTTTTTGCCCAATACGCGGATGAGCAACTGCCGCAGCAGCAGCAGTGGGTGCTCGGTGGTATGAAGTCAATAAGCGCCTATTTGCCTGGTGTATTGTCAGGTGATTCTGGGTATTTTGCTGATGTAAGCCTGCAGCGCAAATTGAATATTGCCGGTATGGACGTGAGTGCTGCGGTGTTTGCTGAATACGGCGCGGCGTGGTTTGAGAATGTGTCGGGCTCAGCTGGCGATGAGCGAAGCATAGCCGACGCTGGCGTGCGTGTTTCGGCTGACTTAGGTTGGGGTGTTAGTCTGGATGCCGTTGCCGCGACGCCGCTGACAGATGATGGCTTCGTGTCGTCATCAGAGTTGGAGCGCTTAGAGGCGGATTTTTACGTTGTACTGAAAAAAGTCTTTTAAATTGGATATCGCTGCACAACAGCTCGGCTTGATTGTGCAGCGATTTTATTTGAGGGATGTAATGTTTAGCGGAGGCAGCGTAAATACGCCTTAATACAGGCGTCTGAGCCCATTTCAATGGCATCTACTGTAAAGGCGTGACCAATAGATACTTCCCGCAAATCGCTCACGCTATTTTTAAATAATAATAAATTATGCAAATTCAGGTCGTGACCGGCATTTAGCCCTAGTTCGATATCGGCCGCTAAAATACTGGCGTCGATAAAGCGCTGTAAAACCTTATCTTGATGTTTCGCGCCGAAGGCTTCTGCGTAGGGCCCCGTGTAGAGCTCTATTCGGTCTGCGCCAATGGCTTTAGCTAAGCGAATTTGTTCGGGCTCGGGGTCCATAAACAAGCTCACCCGGACGCCAAGATCTTTTAATTCGCTAATAATTGGCTTTAGGCGTTCGCCGTCACGATGCAGGTCAAAGCCATGGTCTGATGTTAATTGGGCGTCGCTGTCGGGAACTAAGGTGCACTGAGCGGGGCGTATTTGGCGAATGATTTCCATAAAGCCGGGGTAGTCAGCAACGTCTTTGCGCGTAGACTTCATTGCTGGTGCAAAGGGGTTTCCTTCGATATTAAATTCAACATTTAACATCTCTGCGAGCTCAAAGCAGTCGCTTACCCGAATATGGCGCTGATCTGGTCGAGGGTGTACGGTAATCCCGTGAGCGCCGGCGGCAATACAGCGTGCAGCATGGAGTGTTACGCTCGGATAGTCAGTATCTCGAGAGTTTCGAATTAGTGCGATTTTATTTAAATTAATACTTAGGTCGGTCACGGTAGATCCCTTGCACTAATGCGCATGGATTATGGTTGCTGGACACCACTTGTCTGCTTGATGCTAGTATTAGTGATTAAAATGGGTTCGACGGGAACATCATCGAAGCCACCAACGCTGTGAGTGCGACTGACAGCGATGTCTCGAACAACGTTTTGTCCGTCTATGACTTTTCCAAATACGGCGTAACCGTCTCTGCCCATTCTCGCGTCGAGATTCAGGTTCATACCCATATTAAAATAAAATTGAGATTGTGCACTGTTTGGATCATTTGTTCTGGCCATCGCGATGGTCCAGCGTTCATTGCTCAGTTTGCTCGTTTTAGACTCGTTGATGATCGGCTCACCATTGTCTTTTTCAACGAGGTCTGGGGTGAAACCGCCACCTTGCACCGCAAAACGCCGAATAACGCGGTGAAATATTGTGCCATTATAAAAACCGCTGCGAACATAGCCTAGAAAGTTCTCAACCGTTATTGGCGCTTTGTCGGCATATAGCTCAACAGTAATACTGCCTTTGCTGGTCTCTATAATCACTACCGGATTAGCCGCAGTCTGACTGTGGCCAATAGCGGGTAACAATAAACCTAATACAATGACTAGTGCCGACAAATAGCGCATGGTTTTTAACTCCAATCAGAGCGTCGTTTTGGCATCATCTTTGGAATAATCAAGGTGATCATAACGCCAATTAAAACGGCAAAAGCACCGTTCAAGAAAAATTCGTTTTCTTTGTTTTCTCGTAGGCGCGCATTGTCAGTCTTTAATACGTCAACTTCGCTGGCGAGCATTTGATTGGATTCCAGCAGGCGTCTGTTGTCCTCGTCTAGCTTGATCGCGTTTGCTGAGATTCGTTTGACTTCGCCAAGCTCCTCATTGAGCGCGGTATTTTCCTGTTCAAGCTCGCTGACGATGTTGTTGGTTTGAGTGCTGGTTTGGGTGGTGCTCTTAAGCTGTTCGCGGAGCTCTTTATTGGAATTCGACAGTTCGGTGACTTGTTGCTTTGCGGCGTTTAGCAATGTGCGAGCAACGGGGTTTTCGACCAAGTAGTGGCTGGGTAGCCAACCTTCAACGCCGCGATCCGTCTTTACGCGAGAGTAGCCACTGTCTTCGTTTGTTTCGAGTAATTCAAGTTTTTCGCCACTGGGCAGGCCGCGATGAATAATGCGGTGTTTGGTGCTGTCGCCGACGCGCAATGGCACGTATATCTTGTCGCTGATGTAGCGAGTTTCTGCGAAGGCCATGCTGCCGACACTCAGTAGGAGAAAAGATACGCCGACAATAATCGATTTTTTCACTGGATTTTCCACGTTAATAAGCTGCAATAAACGATTAAAAAATAAAGAATAAAGCACTTGGAGGCTTTCTTCAATTTTCTTACTTTTAGGGCAAAACCTTTTTATAGGGTTTCACGGTTACTTTGGCGTAAACGCCGGCTGCAATATAGGGGTCTGTATCTGCCCAATGCTGGGCATCGGCCAAGCTTGGGAACTCGGCAATAATTAAGCTGCCAGTAAAACCCGCCTCGCCGGGATCTTCGGAGTCGATGGCGGGGTGCGGCCCGGCCATGATCAGGCGGCCTTGGTTCTTTAAGTCTTGCAAGCGAGCAATATGGTCTGGGCGCGCCTCTAGACGTTTGGCTAGACTATTACTTACATCTTCGCTGATTACGGCGTATAGCATGGTGATCCTTAATTGAGTCGGAAGATTTCTTCAAAGCTCAGCGATGTGAGCTTTTCTATGCGCTTTACCAGATAAAACATCGCGCCCAACATCACTATTGTGCAAGGCAGGGCGATAACAGGAAAACTTAGCCCCGTCATTTTGCCGAGTTCAGCGCTGTATTCCGCACTGCCAGGGGGGCTGATAAGTAATATTTTGGCAAGCGCATAATTGAGGGTGGCGGACAAGAAAAACGAAAAGGCAATCATATAGGTCGCGGTTTGCAATGCCTTTTGGAATAGCGCGTCGCTATTGTTTTGATTGAGTGCGTTGGTGACTTTTTCAGTGTCGATAATTTCATCATTAAAGATAAAGGTTTTTATCAACGGGTAGGGGGTATAAAGTGAAATTAGCGTCGCGAGGCCAATAAGCGCTGGGATGCTTGCTTCCTTGATGGCGATATACCCTGCATCGAGCTCTAATAGACTGATGCCACCGGTTAGCAAAACACTGATAAAGCCCAGAATTGCAAACATATTGGCACGGCGGGTTTTTACAAAGTCGTAAAAACCGAAGCCAAGCGGGAAGGCCAGGGCAATTACGATGCTATAACGTGGGCCAAGGTACACATCGCTACTGAGTTTGGTCAGTATTAAGGTGGGGATAACGATATTGAACAACAGGTTAACGATGACACTGTGACGTTGTTTGTTTGGCGCCTGTTCCGGCATATTGGATCCTAATGTGGGCTTGCTGTTTAGCGGGTAATGATTGATTAACGCGACCTGCTGTTGCGTCACTGCGGCAGGGCAGTGATAATCCGCCCACTATACCTATTTTCAAAATCCATCACTAGCCTCCAAGGGGATTAGCTTTGATTGTTGATTTACACACCCACACGACGGCTTCTGACGGCGGACTTTCGCCCTTGGAGTTGGTTCAGCGTGCTCGTGAGCGGGGTGTGCAATTATTGGCGATCACCGATCATGACACCGTTGCCGGTTTTGCTGCGCTTAAGGATGAGGCCGGTGCTGGAATGCAGTTGCTGGCCGGAATAGAGTTGTCTTGCACGTGGTCCGGCGTGAATATCCATGTACTCGGTTTGGGCATTGATACTATGGCCCCCGCGTTTGTCAGCGAGCTAGAGGGGCAGCGCAGCGCACGAGATTCGCGCGCCCAGCTTATCGGCCAGCGCTTGGATAAGCTTGGTTTTGTCGGCAGTTATGAAGCTGCCGCAGAGCTGGCGGCCGGGCGAGCAATTGGTCGTCCGGATTTTGCTCGATTTTTGGTGGCCGAGGGGCATGTCAGCTCAATGGCGGCGGCCTTTGATAAGTACCTTGGCTCCGGTAAATTAGGTGATATAAAGGCTGTGTGGCCCGATTTGGGCGAAGTCGTTAGTTGGATTCGTGACGCTGGTGGTGTGGCGGTTATGGCGCATCCGCTGCAATATAAAATGACGAATGCCAAGTTGCGGCGCATGCTGACTGAATTTAAAGAAGTGGGTGGCGAGGGCTTGGAAGTGTGCAACGGCAAGCCTTCTAATCAGGACTTGGCGTATCTTAGGCAGCTTTGTCAGCAGTTTGAGCTGGAAGCCTCCGCCGGTAGCGATTTTCACCACCCAAGCAGCTGGTCTGAATTGGGTTGCGACGCGAAAATCATTGCGCCTTGCAAGGCCGTTTGGGATCGCTGGTGTACGCAATAGATCGATTGGAACATAATTATTGGAGGCTGCAGTGAGCCAATTTTTTCAGATACACCCCGAAAATCCACAAGCCAGATTGATAAAGCAGGCCGCCGATATTATTCGCGGCGGCGGGGTGGTGGCTTACCCAACTGATTCTGCCTATGCCTTGGGTTGCCATTTGGGAGATAAAAACGCCCTGGAGCGAGTGCGGGCTATTCGTCGTCTCGACGACAAACATAATTTTACCCTGATGTGCAGTGATCTCTCTGAACTGGGCACCTATGCGAAGGTTGATAATTCTGCATTTCGTCTATTAAAAGCGCACATTCCGGGGCCGTACACTTTTATCTTGCGGGCTACCCCAGAGGTGCCGAAGCGCTTGCTACAGCCCAAGCGTAAAAGTGTGGGCTTGCGCGTGCCTGCTAATCAAATTTGTTTGGATTTGCTGGCGGAGCTTGGTGAGCCACTGATGAGTGTGAGCTTGATATTGCCAGGTGAAGAACTGCCGATGACAGATCCCTATGATATTCGCGATACGATCGGTGGCTTGGTCGATTTGGTGATTGATGGGGGCTATTGCGGCATGGAAGCAACCTCAGTCATTGATTTGGTGGACGAAGTTCCGGTAATAATACGCAGAGGCCTCGGTGATGTCAGTCAATTCGAGGATTCACTGTGACCGGCGGCCAGATCCACGTATAATCGCGCCCTTGGTGGATGATATCGTGAGATCTCAGTAACAGTGCAAGACGAGCAGACAGAACAGCAGCCCGACGCGGTTGTGCAAAGCGCAGCAGATGATGCCTCATTGGCGGCAGAACTCCGCGCTGGGCGTTTGGAGCCGGTTGTGGAGCCACCGATTGCCCCTCTGGAAATTATTAGCTTAAAAGCCATTCGCCAGCAGCCCCAGCAAGGGGAAATGCCTTTTGCCGTAGTGCAGGGCAAAGCGCTTACTGAAATTCCCAAAGATTTATATATCCCGCCTGAAGCGCTTGAGGTTTTTCTCGAGGCCTTTGAAGGCCCGCTGGATCTCCTTCTTTACCTGATAAAACGTCAGAACCTGGACATCTTAGAGATCAACGTTGCGCAAATTACTGAACAGTATATGCAATACGTGAATATGATGAGCGCCATGCAGTTTGAGTTGGCCTCGGAATATCTGTTGATGGCAGCGATGCTCGCTGAAATAAAATCGCGGATGTTATTACCTCGTTCAGCGGAAGCCCTTGACGATGAGGAAGACCCCCGCGCGCAGCTAATTCGGCGTCTCCAAGAATATGAGCGTTTTAAGCAAGCTGCCGAAAGTATTGATCAACTTCCTCGTATTGGCCGGGATAATTATATTGCGCTCATTGATCCCCCCGCTGCGGAAAAGCGCCGGGCAGAGCCCGATGTCGACCTTAAAGAGCTGATGCTGGTACTTGGCGACGTGCTTCGCCGCGCTGATTTATTTGAAAGCCACCAAGTGCAACGCGAAAAATTATCTACCCGCGAACGTATGTCAGAAGTGCTTGCCGCACTGCGTTCCGACAGTTTTGTACCTTTTGTCAGTCTGTTTAAGGCGGAAGAGGGGCGTTTGGGCGTGGTGGTGACTTTTCTGGCTATTATGGAATTGATTAAAGAGTCGCTGGTTGAAATAGTGCAATCCGAAGCTTTTGGCCCCATTCACGTGAAAGCGAAAGTGATCTAATGCTCGAGCAACAACAATTAAAACGTATTTTAGAAGCCGCGCTTATGGCGGTTGGTCGCCCTCTCTCGGTGCAGCAGCTCAGCGAGCTCTTTGACCCCGAGGACAGGCCAACCACGCCCGATATTTTGGACACCTTGAAGACAATTGCCGAAGAATGCGATGGTCGAGGCTTTGAGCTCAAAGTGGTTGCCAGCGGCTACCGCATGCAAGTCTGTGAAGACCTTGCGCCCTGGGTTGGCCGCCTCTGGGAGGAAAAACCACAGCGTTATTCGCGGGCGATGCTTGAAACATTGGCCTTGATTGCTTATCGCCAGCCAATCACCCGTGGCGATATAGAAGATATTCGCGGCGTGGCGGTGAGCTCGCAAATCATTAAAACCATGCTCGAGCGGGAGTGGGTTCGGGTCGTTGGCCATAAAGACGTGCCGGGGCGCCCTGCCATGTATGCCACAACCAGAAAATTTTTAGATTATTTTAATTTGCGCAATTTAGATGAATTGCCCAGCCTCGCCGACATTGCCGATTTAGACACCCTAAATGGTGAGCTGGATCTTGACACTGGCGAGTTTAGTCCCACCCCAGATAATACTGAGTCTGAAGCAGAAGCCAGCGATGAACATGGTGATAACGAAAGCAGTGATTTAGCCTTGAATGACGATGCTGACGATAGTATCGAACTCAAGCTCACCGTTGCCGAAAATGGCGATGATGAAGCCGAAGACAACCGTGACCCAAATTTCCCACCCGAGACCCTTCTTTAATGATACCAACTGATGAAAAGCTACAAAAAGTTCTGGCCCGTGCTGGTTTAGGCTCGCGCCGGGAAATGGAAAAAGTCATCAGCGAAGGTCGAGTGACCGTCGACGGCCGGGTGGCGGGCTTGGGTGATCGGGTCGCCGTGGGTGTCAAGATTCAACTTGACGGTAAACCGCTGCGTATTGAAGGCGCTGCTGCTAAGCCCCGGATACTGCTCTATAACAAGCCCGAGGGCGAAATATGCAGCCGTAAAGACCCTGAGGGGCGGCGCTCGGTATTTGATCGTCTTCCTCGTCTCCAAGGAGAGCGTTGGATTTCGGTTGGTAGACTGGATTTTAATACTACTGGCTTGCTGTTATTTACGACCGATGGCGATCTAGCAAATAAACTGATGCACCCTTCAACGACCATTGAGCGGGAATATTTATGCCGAGTCATGGGCAGCGCAACCCCCGCGATGATGCAGCAATTGCGCGATGGCGTGCAGTTAGAGGACGGTTTAGCGAAGTTTGCCGACATCGCTGACGGCGGTGGAGAAGGCTTTAATCACTGGTATTACGTGGTGATTATGGAGGGTCGAAACCGGGAAGTTCGCCGCTTGTGGGAGTCTCAAGGTTTACAGGTGAACCGCTTAAAGCGTGTCCGCTATGGTTCGGTTTTCATACCCTCTAAGGTCAAGGTCGGGCAATGGACTGAATTGAGCGACCCTGAAATTGCCACGGTATACCAAATGGCAGATATGCCCGCACCGTTAAGCGCCCCAGAGGGCGGGCGGGGTCGGAAATCGCGTTAGACAGGCACAAAAAAGGCCCGCAAGGGCCTTTTGAATGGTGATGGTCAAAGGTTTGTCATGGAGTCAGTGGATTGCTTGTTTTTCAAGCGCGGTAGCGGTGTCGATGCCATCCCAGTGGTCGGTTCGGCCTTCTCGCCAGCCGGTTAGCCATTCCTGTCTGAGTTGGTCTTGATTATGTGGGCAGTTGTCTTTTTGTCTTCCAGCTATACCGGCCTGATAGCCGCGTTGGTAAGCTCTTTCGGTCATGTCGCGTTTCTGTCTTCTCATTGGGCATACGCCTCCAGCATTATAGTCAACATGTCGCTCTGGGTTATCGTCAGTGCGCCTAACCCAGTTTTCTGGCACCATCGCGAGACTTATCGCGGTGGGAACCCCATGTAATCAAACTTTCATGGTGCTCGTCGAAGACCTATTACTTATATGCATATAGTCTTTTAGAAGCAGGTCGTATAAGACGGTATGCTATTGTTTGTAAAAGAATTTAAATTTACTACTAGTTCTCTCCAGAGGTTTTATGAGTCAAAAGCGTTCTTTTATCGCCACCTGCCCTAAAGGTCTGGAGCAGTTGCTTGCGGCAGAAATCGCCAGCTTAGGTGGTGAGCCGTTGCGGGAAACCGTCGGCGCGATGATTTTTAACGCCGATCTCGCGGCGATGTATCGCCTGTGTTTGTGGTCGCGGTTGGCCAACCGCGTTCTGTTGATACTATCGGAGTTTCGCGGCGAAAGTGCCGATGACCTCTATCAAGGATTGTCTGCTATCGATTGGCAGGATCACATGCTGGCCAGTAATAGTATTAGCGTCGACTTTAATGGCCAGACGGATGAAATTCGCAATAGCCATTTTGGCGCCTTAAAAAGTAAGGACGCGGTTGTCGATTATTTTCTGGCCCGAGGCGAGGCGCGACCAAGTGTTGATAAAAATGCGCCAGATATTCGCATTAATATTCGCTTAAACCGGGGCCAAATCACCGCTTGTATCGACCTGTCTGGTGAAAGCTTACACCGTCGCGGTTACCGTTCCAGTGGCGCGATGGCGCCGCTAAAGGAAAACTTGGCGGCGGCGCTGTTGCTTCGAGCCGATTGGCCAGGTATTGCGAGTCGTGCAGGGGCGTTAATAGATCCCATGTGTGGCTCCGGTACCTTGCTTATTGAAGGCGCAATGATGGCCATGAATATTGCACCGGGTCTGCTGCGCCAGCGCTGGGGCTTTCGCGGCTGGCTAGACCATGATCAGGCGCTGTGGGAGGGGGTTGTTGAGCAGGCTGAGGCTCACCGCAGCTTAGCCTTAACGCGGGAGTGGCCAGAAATCCGCGGCTACGATGCCAATGGTAAAATTGTTGCTCAAGCACAAGAGAATATTGAAAACGCGGGATTGGAGCGTTTTATTAAAGTCTCTCGGCGGGAGCTTGCTCAGTTGGCTAAGCCAACACACCGCGAGTTGGACCACGGCCTATTAATTACGAATCCACCGTATGGCGAGCGCTTGGGTGAGCAGGCGGAGTTGCTGCATTTGTATCGTCATTTAGGGCAGTCGATGCTCGCGCACTTTGGCGGTTGGCAGGGCGCGGTCTTTACGGGCAATGCCGATTTGGGCAAGCGCATGGGAATTCGCAGTTACAAGCAATATCAATTGCTCAACGGCACCATCCCCGCCAAGTTGTTGCTGTTTAATATTGGGCCAGAGGCGCAAGTGCGAGAGCGCCGTCCTGATGTTCAGCAAGAGAGCCCTGCAGAAACGCTTCAGCTCACCTCGGGCGGACAAATGTTTGCCAATCGTCTGCGTAAAAACTTAAAGCGTCTGTCGAAATGGCGAGCTAAAAACGGCATCGAGTGCTTTCGTGTTTATGACGCAGATATGCCCGAATACGCCGTCGCAGTCGATTGTTATGGCAGCGCGGTACATATTGCCGAATACATGGCGCCAATCTCGGTGCCGGAGGAAGATGCTGAGCGTCGTTTGCGCGAAGTCATTGAGGCGGTTAGCCAGGTATTTAATGTTTCGGCCAATAATATTGCGGTTAAGGAGCGTCGTCGTCAGCGCGGTAAAGATCAATACCAGCGTCAAGCACCACGCAATACGGTAATGGAGCTTAAAGAAGGCCAGGCCAAGGTTTTGGTTAATCTGCATGATTATTTGGACACCGGTTTGTTTTTGGATCATCGCCCGGTGCGTCTTGATATTGCGGCAAGAGCGAAGAATAAACGCTTTTTAAACTTGTTTAGTTATACGGCAGTTGCCTCGGTGCAGGCGGGTATCGGTGGCGCCAAGGTCACCACCTCGGTGGACATGTCTCACACCTATTTACAGTGGGCGCGACGCAATTTGTCGCTAAATGGTTTGAGTGAATCCCGCCATCGCACAGAGCACGGTGATTGCCGACGTTGGATGAAAGACTGTAAAGATCAGTACGACCTTATATTATTGGATCCGCCGACGTTCTCAAATTCTAAACGCATGGATGACGTCTTAGATATTCAGCGCGATCACAGTGAATTAATTAACGATGCAATGGCGCTGTTGGCACCAGAGGGCTTGTTGATATTCTCTACCAATAAGCGCGATTTTATTTTAGATCAGGACTTATCTAGTCGTTATAAAATGGAAGATCGAACGCGATGGTCCCTCGACGAAGACTTTTCGCGTGGGGGTAAACCAATCCACTACTGTTGGTATATTACCCGCTGAGAGTTGGGAGCAAGGCTGAAATAAAAAAGCCCGCAGTGATAATTCACTGCGGGCTTTTTTGCTGAATATTGCTTTAAAGCGCAATAACGTTAGCCGCTTGCGGCCCTTTTTGGCCAGTCTGTACATCAAACTCTACGGCTTGACCTTCCGCTAGGGTTTTGAAACCGGTGCCGCCGATAGCGCTGAAGTGAACAAAAACATCTGGGCCAGAATCTTGCTCAATAAAGCCAAAGCCCTTTGTTTCATTAAACCATTTTACTTTTCCGGTGCTTCTG
>TARA_R110001599_G_scaffold353253_1_pt1 | contig 18430 bp, 15 predicted proteins | sample TARA_R110001599 | Tara Oceans TARA_R110001599 (sample SAMEA4398360) | marine metagenome | biome: Polar Biome; feature: [MES] marine water layer (ENVO:01000295) within the mesopelagic zone...; material: water (ENVO:00002006), including particulate matter (ENVO:01000060) such... | reverse complement strand
AGAACTATACTTTTAGATTTGGTCTGAGCGACCTGATGTTGTCAGCATAGGCCGACCCGCCGCCCTTGAAAACGGCTGACCCGGCAACAATTGCACTAACTCCCGCGGCGATGGCTTTTGGAGCAGTCTCCGGATTCAGGCCGCCATCGATTTCCAGGATGATATCTCTGCCGGTTGAGTCGATCATCCGTCGCAGCTGTTCGACCTTGCGCAACTGGCTGTCGATAAAGGTCTGACCGCCGAAACCGGGATTGACTGACATCACCAGGATCAGGTCGATATCGTCCAGTATGGGCTCCACGATGCTGGCGGGTGTGCCCGGATTTAAGGCAATTCCTGGCTTCATACCGGCAGCGCGAATCGCCTGAATCGTACGATGGATATGTGGTCCGGCTTCCGGATGAACCGTGAGGATGTTTGCGCCAGCCTTCGCAAAGGCAGCAATGAACGGGTCCACGGGGGCGATCATCAGGTGCACATCGAACGGCTTGTCCGTGCATTTGCGGAGCTTTTCGATCACCGGAGGGCCAAAGGTCAGGTTTGGCACGAAATGCCCATCCATGACGTCGATATGGATCATGTCTGCGCCAGCATGGTCTATGGCGGCAATCTCTTCACCGAGGCGAGAGAAATCTGCAGAGAGAATCGAGGGGGAAATCAACACGTCGCGCATGCGCAATCCCTAAGCTGGAACAGCCGGCCACACAAGGTGGCCGGCTGTCCGAAAGTGTAGAGATTGGGCCTAGTAGCCGCCGGCCGGAACCAGTTTCCAACCATCAGCCCCGGCAATGATATCGACCGGTGTACCTGGCGCGATATAGACATCCGCGCCCTGAATGATTTCCTTCACGTCACCCGTCGAGAAACGGACAATGTAGGCATAACCCTGTTGCTTGCCGACAGCCTTGCCAGCTGCGTTACCGGCGATGCCGCCGATGACGGCGCCACCAATGGCTCCCGCAGTCTGGGCCTTGTCGCCGCCACCAAGCTCGGAGCCTGCCAGACCACCCAACACGGCGCCTGTTGCGGTACCAATCAGGGACCGGTCAGATTGGATCGTTACGGCACGCACCGAAGTCACTGTACCGGTATAAACGGTAGAAGCCTGACCGACCGCACCTGGCGTGGCTGTTCCAGCGCCATAATTGCTTGCACATCCGGTGAGTGCCAAAGCGAGGGCAGCAAATGCGCCCACAGCAACTTTCCGGGGAGAAAATTCGGTAATCATGTTGAGTGCTCCCTGCACATTAGATGGGTTATCATTGCACAGTTCGCCCTGAATGGCAGATGAACTCTGCGAGACCTTTTTGTGGCAAGTCTGTTTACCGCTTGAAAACCATGCGCGGATTGAAATCGATCAAATCCGCTGCAGGCGCGCAATGTAGAAGGCATCATGCCCCGCGCCGTCTTGCGGCAGGGTCAGCAGATCGCCCTCTGGCGTCAGGCAATGCTCGAAACCGGGAATTTCTGCTTCGGATACAGGCTGACGTGAATAAAGCTCCGCCGTAATCGCCTGATCGACGATATTGCGCCCTTCGGAGTCAAGCGGGGTGCAGACGCAATAGATGACGATGCCGCCCGAAGTGACCATGTCGGCGGCGGCTGTCAGGAGGCGCGTCTGCGCTGCTGGAAAGCGATCAATTTCTTCCTCTCGCTTGATCCATGCGCCCTCTGGATGACGTCTCAAGGTGCCCAATGCGGAGCAAGGGGCATCCAGCAGCAATTTGTTCACCGGAATCTCCGGGCGCCATTCATCGGCATTGGCCGCAACGATGTCCGCAGACAAGCCCGTTCGCGCAAGGTTTTCCCTGAGGCGCTCCAATCTCGGCTTGGACCGATCGACGGCGGTCACTTTCGCACCGGTGGCCGCCAGTTGAAGTGTCTTGCCGCCTGGCGCCGCGCACAAATCCACGACCTGATCGGTCCCGGTCACATTGAGCAGTTTTGCGGGTAGGGCAGCGGCGGCGTCCTGAACCCACCAGCCGCCTGCTTCAAACCCGGGCAGGGCCTCGATATTCGCGCTGTTCAGCCGGATGGAACCGGTTGGCAGCAGGTCGCCGCCGGTGGCCTCAGCAACCTGAGCCGGACCGGATTTTGCGGACAGGAAGATAGGCGGTTCGTGCAGTTGGTGCGCGGCGAGTTGCTCTGCGCCATCGGCGCCAAGATCATTCGTGAACCGGCTGGCCAGCCAATCCGGCCAGATCAGGCTCGCGGGCATTGCATCAAGGTCAGGCGGTGTGTCGGCTGCGCGCCGTAACACGGCGTTGAGAAAACTGCCTCCCGAACGCGCATCCGGCCAGCCCTTGGCCGCTTCAACCGTCTCCGACACAGCGGCATGAGGCGGTGTTTCCAGCCGCCAAAGCTGTACCACGCCAATGCGCAATAGGGCGCGAATGGCAGGGCTGGTGGCGTTGAGTGGTCGCGACAGCAGGGGTGAGAGACCCGCATCAATGCGGCCAAGTTCGCGCAGGGCGGCACTCGCCATCAGTCGGGCAAAGCCCCGATCGGGCCCTTCCAGCTCGTTGAAGCTGTCAGATTTGAGCATCGCCTCGTCCAGCGTGCGGCGGCTTTCCAGCGCCAGCATGAGCAATTCGGCTGCGGCGCGCCGTGACAGGGCGCCGCTCATGAGTCTGACTCCATGATCAGCCCCACGGTCCGGCTTGGCGACGCGGTGCATCCGCAGTCTCGGAGCTGACGCCCATCTCGGCTGCCATGCGGCGCAAGGCCTCGATCCGGTTCGCGGTTGCCGGATGGGTTGAGAACAGATTGTCGGCGCCGCGTCCATTGAGGGGATTGGCGATGTACATGTGCGCCATGGCGGGGTTGCGCTCGGCCGCCATGTTGACCGAGGCGCGAGCACCGCGTTCGATCTTCTGAAGCGCGGAGGCCAACCAGAGCGGATTGCCACAAATCTCTGCGCCTCGCTTGTCGGCCTCGTATTCCCGTGATCGGCTGATGGCCATCTGCACAAGGGCGGCCGCCATCGGCGCGAAGATCATGATTGCGAGAGAGCCGATGAGGCCCGCCCGCTCGCGGCCAAAGAACAGCGCGAAATTTGCCAACATGCCGATCGCACCCGCAATTGTTGCGGTAACGGTCATGGTCAGCGTGTCGCGGTTCTGCACATGCGCCAGTTCGTGCGCCATAACGCCTGCGACTTCCTCGCGGGTCAGCGAGCCGAGCAGGCCAGAGGTCGCGGCGACGGCGGCGTTTTCGGGATTGCGCCCGGTCGCAAAGGCATTCGGTTGCGGTGTTTCAATAATGTAGACGCGCGGTGCAGGCAGGCCAGCGCGTTCTGCCATGCGGGCCACATCACCCGCAAATGTGCGCAGCATGGGGGAGGAGGTCTCCGGCGTGACCTCTTTGGCACCCTGCATGCGCAGGACAATCTTGTCGGCATTCCACCATGAAAATACGTTCATGCCAGCGGCAGCGACAAAGGCGATTGCCATGCCGAGAACACCGCCGATCAGATAGCCGACCGCCATGAACAGCGCGGTTAGCGCAGCCAGTAACATGAAGGTTTTTGCGGTACCCATGGGTGACACGTCTCCAGTGGTTTCAGTCGGGGGATGTTTAAATTCCCCAGAAACCTATATGGGGATTGTTAACGAAATGGGGAGTGCAGATGAGCACACCGGACTTTCCTGATGCGGCCGAAATCGCGCGTCGCGAGACCCTGAGACCAGAGGCGCGCCGCGCGCTGGAAGAAGCAGATGCGCGTCGAATCGAGATGGCTGAGGACGTCTCTAAGCTGCCGGAGAATGAGCGTGGCGGCCCTCGCAAGATTGAGCCGACTCGGTATGGCGATTGGGAACGCAAGGGTATTGCCTACGATTTCTGATCAGATGGACGCTAGAGACCCAACGCCTTCTTTGCGATGATGTTGCGCTGGATCTCGTTGGTGCCGCCATAAATCGATTGGGCGCGCCCTCCGAAATACGTCGCCACATCCGGCGCGGCATAGGGGGGCAGGGTGGCTGGAAGGTCGCCGGCCTTGCCGAAGGGCTGTCCGAAATGGCCGACGGCATCCAGCATCAGTTCGGTAATCTGCTGGTGGGTCGTGGTTGCCAGGATTTTTACTGTGGATGCTGCATCGCCCGGTGATCCGCCTGCGGAGAGCGCGGAGAGGATGCGGAAGACAGTCATCTCCAGGCCATCCACCGCCATTTCTGCTTGGGTCAGCTTTTGCGCAAAGCCCGGATCATCGATCAGGCGGTAATTGCCGCTCTCAGGCAAGGAGCGAGCGATCTCGCGCACATGGCGCAACATGGCCCGTTTGCCGCCGATGCGAGCATAGGAGGTGCGCTCAAACCCGAGCAGGTACTGCGAATAGGTCCAGCCCTTACCCTCTTCGCCGATGCGAAACTCTTCCGGCACGGTGACATTGTCGAAGAAAACTTCGTTCAGCACATGCTTGCCATCAATCGTGATGATCGGCTTCACCGTCACGCCGGGCGCATCAATGGGGCAACAGATGAAGGTAATCCCTTCCTGCTTCTTCCCCTCATTGGAGGTGCGCGTTAGCAGGAAGATCCAGTCGGCATGCTGGGCGGCCGAGGTCCAGATCTTGTGGCCATTCAGCGTATAGGTCCCGTTTTCCAGCACGGCGCTGAACTGGAGCGATGCGAGGTCTGATCCTGATCCCGGCTCTGAATAGCCCTGTGCCCAGCCGACCGAGCCGTCGCGGATGCCAGGAAGCCATTTTTCCTTCTGAGCGTCCGACCCGAATGTGTAGAGTACAGGCCCGACATAGACGACGCCCATAGGCGTTACGGTTGGTACGCCAGCGCGCTCCAATTCTTCATCAAAGACGTATTGTTCCTCGACGGACCAGCCGGGGCCTCCATATTCTTCGGGCCATGCCGAGGCGAGCCAGCCTTTCGCGCCGAGCGCCATTTCCGACTTTCGGACCTCTGCTGTTGTCAGCGCGTGACCTGCGCGGTTTTTCTCAAGAATGTCCTTCGGAAAATCCGTTTCAAAGAAGGTGCGGACGGTCTGCCGAAAGGTTTCAGTTTCCGGGCTGAAATCGAGGTTCATAGCATTTTCTCCCTTCCTGAAAAGCGTAGGGCAGGGCCTGCCTCAAGCAAGCCCTGCCCTCGCGTCGCCCGGAAGGGCGCTAAGCTCGCAGACTGGATCAGGCCGCTTTTACTTCCTCGATCCACTGGTCGACGCGGCGTTCGAGGATTTCCAGCGGCAGAGCGCCGCCGCCCAGAACCGTGTCGTGGAAGGCGCGGATGTCGAACTTGTCGCCAAGCTCGTCTTCAGCCTTCTTGCGCAGCTGCTGGATCTTCATCATGCCGATCTTGTAGCTGGTCGCCTGACCCGGCATCACGATGTAACGCTGGATCTCGGAGCGCGCCTGCATCTCGGTGATGGCCGTATTGTTCAGGAAGTACTGAACGGCCTCTTCCTCGGTCCAGCCCTTGGAGTGGATACCGGTGTCGACAACAAGACGGATTGCCCGCCAGATTTCGGAGCCGAGGCGACCGAAATTGGAATACGGATCTTCATAAGTATCCGGGAATTCCGTGGCCAGCCATTCGGAATACAGCGCCCAGCCTTCGATGTAAGCGGTGAAGCCGGCCTGGGTGCGGAACTGCGGTACGCCTTCCAGCTCCTGAGCAATCGAGATCTGCATGTGGTGGCCCGGAATGCCTTCATGATACGCGATCACTTCCAGTTCGCGTTTCGGCATCGCGGTCATGTCGGACAGGTGAGCGTAATAGGTTCCTGACCGCGATCCATCCGGCGTTCCCGGATAGTAGTGCTGGGCAGCTCCGTCCTGTTCGCGGAACGGCTCAACGCGCTTCACGACAAGGTCGGCCTTCGGCAGGATGCCGAAGAATTCCGGCAGGTTCGCCTTGATGTTTTCGATGTCGCGGGTCGCGTCGTCAATATAGGCCTGACGTCCCTCATCCGTATTCGGATAGTAGAAGCGTTCATCATCCTTGGAATCGCGCAGCATGGTGAAGAATTCCTGCAGCGTGCCTTCGAAGCCTACTTCCTGCTTGATGGCCTCCATTTCTTCATGGATGCGCGCCACTTCGGCGAGGCCGATCTCGTGGATTTCGTCGGCTGTCAGGTCGGTCGTGGTCTGCGTGGCCAGCAGGTGGTTGTAATAGTCCTTGCCGTTGGGCTGGGTGTCCGCGCCGACCGGGCTGTCCGGATCCGGCGAATTGGCCATGTCTTCTTCCGCGAAAGCGATGATGGCCTCGTACGCAGGCTGGAAGTTATCGACCAGCGCGATGCGGGCCTGTTCCAGCTTGGCGTCAGCCTCTTCCTCGGTCAGTTCACCGGCTTCTGAAAGTTTCGCGATCTCGGATTTGACGTCGGCGTAAAGCGCGCTGTCTTCGCCTTCGGTGAACGGCGCACCTGTGATGACCTTCTTCGACTGGTCGATCACGCCTTCATAGGCAAATTTCGGGGCATGGACGCCGCGTGAAGCAGATTCCCTTGCAATCAGGATCGCCTCATTCATGGCGCGACCAGTTTCGCTGATCCGGTTGACGAGGGCATCGAAGTCTTCGACCGTTTCCACATTGTGGAAATTGATCAGGAAGGTGGGCATGAAGCCCTGTGGGCCGTTCATCTGGTCGAAGATGTAGCCATTATAGAGATATTCTTCGCCGGCGACTTCCTGCTCGGTCTGGTACTTCCAGATATCATAGGAGATACGGTCTGCTGGTGAGAGCGCATCATAGTCGAACTCGTTTTCCATTTCTTCGGTGGCTGCAACGCGCCATGCCAGCTGCTCTTCGTGGCACTCAAGGGTAAAGCAATCGATCTGGTCATTCTTGTCCTTGCGGCCCAGGAAAGTCAGTCCAATCGGGCTGAATTGCAGTTCTTCTTCGTATTTCGCGTCAAACCACGCATTCAGGCGTTCGCCATTGGCTGCCATTTCTTCTGCCGTCACAGGTGCCTTTTCAGGTTCGGCGGCGGGAGTGGGCTGGCCACAGGCGGTCAGCGCAAGCGCAAGGGCAATCGCGGTGGCGGTTTGCTTGATCATGAGAGACTCCGGAAAATTTTTCTCGAATAACGATAAGACTTGGTATTCCTTTCCGCGGCGCTGTGTCAATTGGCAAGTCCGCTTGAGGGCGTTAGGGGAGGGGGATGACTGATCCACGTATTTCTCCCGACGACACGTCCCGCCGCGACCAGCGTGTGCTGCGCATTGGCACGCGCGGCTCGCCGCTCGCGCTCGTGCAGGCCCGGCAGGTGGCGGCGGCGCTGGAAATTCACTCCGGCGGTGCATGGCGCGGCGAGATCGTTACCTTCACGACGTCCGGAGACCAGCTGACAACTGAGCGTCTGATTGATGCGGGCGGCAAGGGTCTGTTTACGCGCGAACTCGATGCGGCGCTCGACCGAGGGGAGGTGGACGTGACCGTGCACAGTCTGAAAGACGTGCCGTCTGTCTTGCCTGAGGGGCAGCGTTTTGTGGCGTTCCCGGATCGGGAAGACCCGCGCGAAGGTTTTCTGTCACCACGTGCAACCAGTCTGAACGAATTGAAACAGGGTGCACGTGTGGGCACCGCCTCCCTCCGCCGGGAAGCGCAGACTTTGGCGCTGCGCCCCGACGTTGAGATCGTGACGTTCCGCGGCAATGTTGCGACCCGTATGCGCAAGTTGGAAGAGGGGCTCGCAGATGCGACCTATCTCGCCATGGCCGGGCTGACGCGCCTCGGCATGGCGCATTTGGCGCACCCGATCCCGCTGGAAGACATGCTGCCAGCCGCCGGGCAGGGGATCGTCGGCGTTGTGGCGCGGGAAAATCTGGCTGAAGATGCTGCAGAGGCGTTCAAGAAGATGAACCATGAGCCGACCGAGTCCGCTGCCCATATCGAACGGGCTTTCCTTGCAGCACTCGACGGCAGTTGCCGCACGCCGATTGCGGCGCACACGTTTGACAAGGGCGACACCTGGTCTGTGAAGGGCGAAGTTCTGTCGCTGGACGGCAAGCAGACTTGGTCTGCCAGCGGATCGTGTGCCAAGGCGTCCGCATTGCAGCAGATGACGGATCTGGGGGCCAGGCTTGCCGCTGACATCCGCGATGCGGCGGGCGGTGAACTGCCAGCCTTCGGCAGCGCATGGTGAAGCCACCGGTCATCGTGACCCGTGCGGAGCCCGGTGCCTCCGAGACCGTGACAAGGCTGATGGATATGGATTTTCATGCCATTCGGTCTCCCATGCTCGAGCTGAAAGCGCTCGAAGCGCCCATGCTGGACTTGTCGGGCATCTACAATTTGGTCTTCACGAGCGCGAATGGTGTTCGGTTCTTCGTGGAAGCTGTCGGAGGTATCACGGAGCACGTCGCTGATCTGACTACGTGGTGTGTAGGGCCCGCGACGGCGGATGCGGCTGAAGCAGCAGGCTTCCAGAGAATTGTACGGGGAGATGGAAATTCTGATGAACTCGCCCGCTTGATCCTGTCTTCGGAATGCACAGAAGACGGCTTTCTTCATATTGCGAATTCGGCGGCAGCCGGAAACCTGGTAGCGCAACTGTCCGCTGCCAAATGCGATGCCCGATTTCTGGCACTTTATGAGACGGTTCCCGCATCAGCGCTACAAGCGGATGCGGTTCAGACGCTCCGCTCCGGTTCGGGTGCGGTTGTTCTGGTTCATTCAGCCAAGGCTGCGCATGTTTTTGCGGCCCTGTCTGAAAGTATACCAATGGTGACCAATATCTGCGTCGCAATTTCGGAGGCCGCCGCAGCCCCGTTAAAGTCTTTGCAGGCGCGGGCACTTATATCTGCTGTCAGGCCCAATGAGGACGCGCTCATGGAGGCTTTGTTGATGGCTTGCAAAGAGCTTTGATCGCTGCCGAACTATATGCGATTGTGGCTCGAACTCCCGTCTGAAGGGAAATGTGATTGATGACCGAAGATTCGACACCGGAAGACGACCATATCGACTCATCTGAGCCGATTGATGCTGATTTCGAACCTGCCCCTGAAGAAGGCGCACGGGGACGCGGTGGCGTTTCTGCGGGGCCAGGCTGGCTGGGTGCACTCGTTTTGTCCCTGTTTGCGGCCGGTCTTGGCGGTATTCTCGGCATGGTCGGTTCACGATATCTGGCAAACAATCCGACCAATCCCGGCATGGTGGATTCGCGCCTGACGGACATGGAGTCAGGTCAGGAAGAAGTCTCCATCCGGCTGGCCCGGACGATCCGCGAGCAGGACGGATTGAGTGCGAGCATCTCTGCCCTCGCAACCGAGGTCGAAGCGCTGGCCCAGCGCGAAACCGGGTCCGCAGCTACAATAGATACAAGCGCACTTGATGAGCTTCAGCAGCGCGTCGTTGCGCTTGAGTCTATCGACACGACAGGTGAAGTCAGTCCGGAAGATGTCTCCCGCGCTGTTGCCAGCCTTGAGTCTCGGATGGAAAGGCTCGCCCGATCAGTTGAGCAATTGAAAGCGGCACCGAGCGGCGTCCAGATCGAACGGGTGATCGAGGTTGAAACCAAACTGGCCGAACTGCGCGACGATTTGAGTGAAGCCAAGCTCTCGAACAGCCGCGACGCCGAACAGATGGCGGGCCTGATTGCGGGTATGCGTCAGGATGAGGCCGCTGCGCGCGGGGCAGCCGAAACAGCGTCCCAAACGGCCGACATGGCCCGTGCGGTGTCCGCAATAGAGGCTGCCTCCCGAAAAGGCGGAGGTTTTGCGCCGGAACTGCGCATGCTCAGGTCGCAACTACCGGACGATTCTTCGGTTCGACAGCTGGCGTCCATATCCGCGGAGGGGGCGCCGACGGTTGCAGAGCTCCAGGCTTCTTTTGATGTCGCGCGATTGAAAGCAGAAGCGGCCATTCCGGACACGTCGGAAGAGGGACTGTCCTGGCTCAATCGCGCTTTCGGGGACGCTGTCAGTGTGCGGCGGCTGGACGGCGAGGACAGCGAACCGGATGCCATTCTTGCCAAGGCCAGTGAAGCGCTGGCAATCGGCGACCTCGAAGAGACAGTCGAAATGATAAGCCGACTTGAAGGCGAGCCCGCCAGAGCTATGGCCGACTGGACCGCGCAGGCAAACCGGCGCATCACTTTGGAAGCGGCGCTGGAAACCTTGCAACAACGCCTCCTTGAAGGGAAACAATAAGCCCCCATGAATCGGATTGTCCTGTTTGTCGTAATCTTGCTGCTGTTTGCAGTGGCGGCTTCTTTTGCCTGGTGGGCATTGTCACTGCCGGGTGCGGTGACTGTTCCGTATGGCGAGCAGGAGATCTCGATCCAGTCGGGTCTGGCCGCGTTTCTCATGCTGTTGCTCGGCGGCGTGATCGCCTTTGCCTGGTGGATCCTGAGCGGCCTGTTCATTCTGCCCGGAAAGATCGGAAAGTCCCGCCAGGTATCGCGCACGCGTAAGGCCAATTCTGCGCTGACAGAAGGCTTGCTTGCTGCCGAAGCCGGCGATGCCAATACCGCGCTGAAACTGGCTCGCAAGGCCGGGAAGCATGCGGACGACGAACGATTGCAATTGCTGCTCGAAGCCCGTGCCGCCGAAGCCAATGACGACTGGGCTGGCGCTGAGCGCGCTTGGGGCCAGTTGGCACGCCTGCCGGGCGGGCAGCTGGCGGGCCTGCGCGGATCAGCATCGGCTGCGGCTGAGCGCGGTGACCAGCAGACGGCGGAGTCCCGGGCGCGAGAGGCGCTGGGCATAAAATCCTCGGCCGATTGGCCGTTCAACTCGCTGTTCGATTTGCAGGTCGCGCGAGGGGAGTGGACGAGGGCGCTGGAAACGCTCTCGATCGGTGAGAAGCGCGGTCTCATCAAGGGCGATAGTTTACGCCGTCGCCGGGCGGTATTGCACACGGCGCGAGCCGCTGGCTTGCCGCATGACCGCAAACTGGAAGCCCAGAAAGAACTTGCCGAGGCCATGCGATCTGCACCGGCATTCTCTCCTGCGGCTTGGCATGGCGCACGCCAGCTGATGACCGATGGCAAGGCAAAATCAGCGCAAGGCGTGCTGGAAACGGGCTGGAAGGCGCGGCCACATCCGGCGTTGGCACAATTGTCTCGTCGCCTTGTTCCTCAGGACACACCGGAGAATGTTTCAGCGCGCCTCAGGGCCCTGATTAATACGAACCCCACTCATCGCGAAAGCCGTATCCTGGAGGCCGAACTGGCTATGGATTCTGCCGACTGGACAGGTGCGATCAAGGCGCTTGCCTTGCTAGTCGAAGAGAATCCGACGGCACGGCTTTGCTTGCTGATGGAGCGCGCCTTGAAAGGCTATGGTGATACGTCTGAAGCCGAACGCTGGGGCCGCATGGCCGTTTCCGCGTCGCGCGAGCCAGACTGGTCGGATCTGGATCCGAAAGGTATGGCGTTCGACTTCTCGCAGCGCAATTGGAGCCGACTCGTCTACACGTTTGGCGATGTTGGAGACCTTGTCCATCCACGTTATGAATCCTTCGGACGCGAGCTTGAGGCCGGCCGGGTCATGGCGCTGCCGTCACCCGAAGAGGAGGATGATCTCGCCACTGCCACTGCGCCGAGCGAACCCCGCATGCCACCGCTGGATTATGTCTCGGATGATGACTAAGCTTGGCGACTGCAGCTGCTGGCTCGCCACGTACAAAAGCATCTTGCGAAAATAGGCCTCTGTCGGTATGACGCGGGGCTCATCAGTGGATTTGCCGCTATAGCTCAGCTGGTAGAGCATCGCATTCGTAATGCGGGGGTCAGGTGTTCAAGTCACCTTAGCGGCACCATTCTTTTCAAGGCCCTAGCATATCTATTGCCGCATGCCGAATGTTGATTGGCACGCAACTGATACGCACTTTCTGAATTTCAGTAGCCTTTCAGCCGATCCATTTGTCTCTGACGAAACGCTGAGAGAATGGGGAAGCGCTCGATCAAATAAATAGTGCTTCTTTGGGGAAGCTTCGAGAGGTTTCGATTGAATTGTCAAATTGTGATTGAGAATCGTATTCCTGCCTCTATTAAAGGATGAATTCCTTGTTCAACTCCGAGGTGCAATTGAAAATCTTCATCAGTTATAGCCACAAAGATGAATGGCTTAAAGAAGAGCTGCAGGCGATTCTGAAAGTATTAGAGAGAAGTACAGACGCAATCGTCTGGCATGATCGCATGATCTTACCAGGCAGGAACATCGATGATGAGATCGATGAAAACCTAGACGATTCAGACATTTTTTTAATGCTGATCAGTACTGATTTTATGGCGAGCAACTACTGCTATCTTAAAGAGTTCGAGCGAGCGAAAGAACGCCATGAACGCGGCGAAATGGAAATAGTTCCGATCATTGTTCGCCATTGTAACTGGGAAAATTCCCCTATCAGAGATTTTAATGCTCTTCCTTTAGACGGAGCCCCAGTTAATGGTGAAGGGTTCCCAAGGGAAAAACCTGAAACTCGAGATCGCGCTTGGATGCACGTATCCAAAGGGTTGGAGAATCTAATCTCGTCAGTTGAGAACAGAACTACACCAATTCTCAAGCAGGCGTATATCAACGAGAAAGTAGCGGAGCTATCTTTCGTTCATCCTTCAGGTTCCAACACAAATTTTGACGACTTATTCGTCGAACCTCGAATTCGAACCATAGAAAACAGCATAGGGTTCAGAGATTTACAGCAGTTCTGTCAAACTGTGGAACTGGGAGGGACATTTGTTCTCAGCGGCGAAAACCAATCCGGAAAAACCGGAACGCTTTTCAAAATGCAACGTCTCTTTACCGATATGGGTATTCAAACCCTTTTTGTGAGCGCGTCCAAAATTCGGAATGCCAATGTCGAGGCCTTGTGGAAAAGGGAGGCGCAGCTTCAGTTTGAAAACGAGGTCATACCAGCGAAGACAATTCTTTTGATGGATGACATTGACGACATAAAGCTACCTGAGAGCATAAAAGCAAAAATTCTTGAGAAAACAGTATCTCAGTTCAAAGGTGTCGTCGGAACGACATTTAACTCTTTGGACGCTAGCGGATTCTCCTTTGGTAACGATGAGGGTCCGACGATTTGCGAGTTGGATCCGCTCCTCCCTAGAAGCGTGTATGAACTGGTTTCACTTTGGGTAGCTAACGGCGGCCGCCAGGAAGAATTGTCTGAAGAACAAGATGCGCTCACGAAGTACCGAAAGGTTATTTCAGTCGCTAACGATGGATCGACCAGGCTATACCCATCAGTTGTTTTGATGATTCTGCAGGTGATCTCATCAACACAAGATAACGACACAGCGCCGACATCCAATGCGGCTTACTACGATGCCGTTTTAACGGCGAAGATTCGAGATTGCGGATTTGGTCCAAATGATGTCGAGCAAGCCAAACTTTTTCTTGGAATGGCAGCATTCAAGAATGATCAGCAGGATGGTAATCGTGAGGTGACCGCTGATGAGCTTCTGAACATCGCAATCGAATTAGATAAGAAGTACATTTCGAACCTGCACGAGAAATTCGACAGACTTCTTGATAGTGACGTTTTCATAGCTACCGAAAACAACGCGTATCGTTTTGCCACAGAAAATTTGTACTTTTTTGTGATTGGGCGATATCTTGGTCAGACTCTCAAGTACGATGACGGTGCCCTGTACGAATCAATCTTGGATAAAAAGATAAAAAGTATCCACTTGAGAAGCAGTGCAAATATCCTGCTCTACGTTGTGTTTTTTGACCGTGAAGTTCAAACGCTGACAAAAATTGTACAAGCACTAGACGCTTGTTTTTCAGAAGTGCAGAAGTGGAAGATCGGGGCTGATGAGGAGAAGTTTATTGATGCTCCCGATCCGTTCCGGACAAGCATAACTCGCTTCGGAGATATAGACGGAGACACAGTAAAGTCGGAATGCGATAAGCTCCTTCTTCCTGGTCAGTGCACTGACTCACCTGAAGAACATATCAACTCATTTATTGGCCCGTTTTTTGACCCGGTGAATACTGGTGTGGATGCAGCTAATGAGGCCGACATTGTGTTCTTCCAGAGCATGAACAGTTTGTTTCGGTTGCAGTCGATCGCGGCTACCGCACTTTCTGTCAGAGCAGGTACGATACCGCGTGAGAAAGTTGTTGAGACAGTCGATTCAATTATTCAGGCAGCAGGAAGATTTTGTCATGTGAATTTTCAAATCGCCCGGGAAATCTATAAACACAGCGAAGCTGCGATCGGACTGATGAGAGCGGAAGCTGATAGAATGATAGATTCTGAAATTCGGAGAGATTCAGAGAAGTATGAGAGGTCTACTCGTTCAATTGTTGCTGATCGCCTTCTCTACGCGACGGATTATCATCGCAGGTGGTGTGTAGTAATTTCGCATGGGTTTGTTGGCCGCATACTGTCCGAATTCACACCGTCCAGAGCACTTCGCCAACTGTCAGACGAGGAACTGAAGGGGGACGATTCGCGGATGAATTTCTCTGTAACGTCAGCTGTTTCTGATACTTGGCGCGAGTCACACATTGATAAATCGAGATTGAGTGATCTGATCGCTCGATTTGGTGAAAACAGCGCCTTCGTTCGCGTTCTGCGATTTTGCCTATTTTCGTATACGAAGTATTTGCCCATAGACGATGGTGAGGTGGAGTTCCTTTCCAGCAAGTTTGGAATAAGTCCAAAGTCGTTGAAAGCGAATCAATTTTTGCTAGGATACTCGAAGAGCAGCAAGGGGGGGTGACGATCTTTCGGGGACGCGGTGGCAGTGGTTCGATGTCTCATGCCTAGATTTAGCAACCATAGTCCGATTAATTTGAGGCAGTCACTTTCCCAGCATATGGTCTGAAATCGAATTTCCTATCAAGCCACCAACTTGCGACAGGAATTCATCAATCGCGTTAGTCGCACTAACCAAGTAAGCCGGATCAAACGGCGCATAAATCTCCGTCGTCGAATACTCTGGTGCCTTATGCCCGAGCTGTGCTGCGACTTCCCAGGCGGGCACGCCCTGCATCCGCATCCAGCGTGCCATGGTGTGCCGGAACGAATAGGTCTGAACATTGCCTTCCAGGCCCGCTTCCACAACGAGTTTGCGCCAGTTCGTCTTCACCGACTTTACCGCTGCCCCATGATAGGTGATCAGCGGTTCGTCCTTGCCGGACTCCTTTCGCTTTTCGACATAGGAAACCAGCTGCGAAGGCAGGCGCACGGTCGGCCGGTATTTGTTGGTCTGCCGGCGACCTGGCGGGTTGAGGACGATCAGGCGCTTCTCGACATCGATCTGGGAGAGTTTCAAGTCGAGGATAGCGCCGGTCCTTGCGGCTGTGCCCAGCATGAACGCCATCAGCACCGTCACGTGCCGCTCGCGTGAAGCTCTGAACAGGCGGACGACTTCCTCAATCTCAAGCGGGCGGCCCTTCGGCTCTGGGGCAGGGGGCGTCACAAGGGCGATATAAGGCACCTGAACAATTTCACCCCGTTTCCAGGCCCAGTTGAGGGCAGACTTGCCGACCAGAAGCACACGGCGCACCGAAGCGGGCGACAGGCCGCGTTCGGTACTGAGCCAGTCCCGGAAGTTTCGCTGGGCTTCCTGCGTAGTCGCTTCAGCGACCGTGGCGTCCCCGTGAAAGGTCAACCAGTCACGAAGGGACCGGTTGACGTCAGACGCAGAGACCAGCGTCTTGCCATGCTGTTCGTAGAAGCGGGGGAACACTTCCGCCAGCAGGAGGTCTGCGGCTTCTTGCTGGGGCTTTGTCTGTTCGAGAATGAACCAGTCAGTCAGGCGCTGCTTGGCTTCGTCAAGATCCGTAGTGCCGAGGCTAGCGCGTCTTGTTTGTCGGGTTTCCGGATCGAACCAGGTCCGGTGCCAGGCCGGGCTGCCACTGCGCTTCGAGAGCCAGTAGTCGCCGAGCTGGAAGTCTCTTTGTCTGGAGTATCTGGGCATGATTTTTCCTCGACAGATTTCAGGAGGAATTCGACCAGCTGATAGCCGAAATAGAAGATCTTGCGGGGCGAAGGCTTCACGCAGCCAATCCGCCCGGCGGACCGGAAACGCCGTAGCGCCGGGAGCGAATATCTGAGCAGGCTGGCGGCGCTGGCTTCATCATAGCGGTCGAAAAGCGAGATGCCGTGCGCCTCGGCGACCGCATGATGAAATTCGGTGATGTCAGGTATGGTGATGCTCATCTGCCGGATACTCGAAACACGTCTGTCTTGTGTCTGAGCATCGCACAGATTGCGTGAAAAGCAACCCTATTTTTGAGTACAATCGGAACTTAAAACCTGGCTCCGGCGAACCCCAAGAGCGGTTTTTGTTCCAAAACCTCATCATCAGGACAGAAATCTCAGGGTAGTTCTATTCCGCCATCCGCGATCGAATAAATGGATCTAACGTCCCGTGGAATTGATACTGTTGCTCGTCGAGAGTGGTGGCAACACTCTTGCCTTCGGCGATCATGAGGAATTACTTTGCGGGGGTCGTGTAACTAGCAAAGTCACATGGCAGTGCCGGGCCTCTTGTTAGGCAGCGTAAGTCAAAAAAGAGCAGGCCAGGTTAGACGATCTCAGATGGCAGTTTCAAAAACGAAGATTAGTCCAGCTTTGCATTTCGTTCGGTGCAGCGATTGCGACTGGAGACTAGAGTTTGAGCGGACGACGGAACTATCCAGTACAATCCATGCGACGGGCCCGCTTTATACAGACCACGATTTGCAAAAGGGCATGTGCCCGAATTGTGGGTCAGGACACTTGAGACTTGTCCTCAAGAACGATCGACGGCAAGCGTTCGGGGCACGCCAGCCGACTTCAGGAGCACCTGAGTATAGTGCACCGAAGCCGGATCTTGTTCCGACGCGTCTGCCCCTTTCACATGAAACAAGAAGCGCACCGGACGGCATACTTGGGAAATTCTACAATGAAGTATTCTCTGTAGAGCAGCGTACCGATCTGTCTGATGAGGAGAAGGTCAATCGTATTCGTCATACAGCGTGCGCCGCGTGCGCTGTGACAGCCATTCAACCGATCCCTTTTGCTGACATTTTCGTTCTTACGCCAATCCAAGGATTCTTTGCTACCCGAATAGCCGCTATTCGCGGCGTGAAGGTTTCCGAAAATGATGGCTTGGAGTGGACCAAACAAATCGTTGGCTTGATGGGTGCCGGGTTCATCGCACAGCAAGTTGCGATCGGAGTTTGGAAGTTGGTCACATGGGGCGTCGGTGGATTGTTGACGCTACCTCTTGTTTATTCACTGACCTATGCAGTTATGACGACTGCGGATGTCTACTTCAAGCACCGTGCGGCAGGCATCGAACTTACTGATGACCAATTGCGCGAAGAGTTCCGGAAGGCAACTAAAGCAGGCAATATGGAAGCCAAGAAACACAAAAGTTCAATCCAGGAAATGACCGACCGGTGGATGGACGACTAGTTGTACGTCAAGCTCGCAACTGATGATGAAAGTCTGGTTAGGCAGCTGGCTCAGCTGCTTCAGCGCGAGTCTGCCGACAGTTGCACACCTGAACAGTTAGCCCTGTTATTCTCGGTTCAAGAGGCGTTCGATTGGCGAGATGCGTCGTTCCACGTCATAAAAAACGCTCTGAGCGACGAGTTCCAAGGCCATCCCGCTCGCACTCTAAAGACGATTAAAACTAGTATACTGCGCATGTCGCACCGGTTGGTCGACCTGGATCAGGAAATGTCGATCCTCATAAGCAATTCCAGTCACAGCAAATGTAGATTGCCATTGGTTGGCGTGCTTGCGTTACAAGCACAGACGCAAAGCGGTGCAACATCGATTTATCAAGCTTCGGTGTTGGGTTCGTCCGAACTGAGTGCTTTCATTGCTGGAATGCAGGATGCGGCGACCAGGAAGATTTCGGACCGTGTATTGCAGGCGATGAACGACGCCACTGATGTCAGCGATCTTCTCGGAGACGCTGATTTGCCTATACTGGTTCATGTTGCTCAAGCACTTTGGAAAGCTCAGCGAGATGGAGATTTGCCCGAAGGAGAATATGAGCAAGTCGTCTCGAAACTGTTTCGAGTGAGTGGAATGCGCATCCTTCAAGCCTCAACAGCCTTCGCAATTCCTGGGATTGGCCCTGGACTTGCCGCGCTATTGTTCGCTCACAGAGTTGAGCAATTTCGTTGAAGATGCGGAATATAAACAACACTCCATGAGTGTGTTATTGACCGAGATACAGTCGACTCGTTTATTGCAGGAGCGCAAACGGTCGGCTGATGCTATGGCACGGCCGCCATCGTGAAACCTAGACAATCACCAATCGCCGTCCCGTTCAGCGCTGCGGCCGCGTTTCTTCGACGGGGCTTTCTTGCCGGACGCAAGCCGCTCACGCTTTTCTTCGAGTTCCTTGCGGCCCGGCTCGTCTTCGGGGATTTCATGGCCCGCTGCGGGGCTACGCTCATGCTTGAGCAGGCGTTCCAGGCGCGCAATTTCTTCCCGCAGCAACATGGCTTCGACGCGGGAGGGGACGGGGACAATCTTGTTTTCCCAGTCATAGATGCGCTGGCGGGAATAGG
>TARA_R110001599_G_scaffold97105_1_pt1 | contig 18437 bp, 28 predicted proteins | sample TARA_R110001599 | Tara Oceans TARA_R110001599 (sample SAMEA4398360) | marine metagenome | biome: Polar Biome; feature: [MES] marine water layer (ENVO:01000295) within the mesopelagic zone...; material: water (ENVO:00002006), including particulate matter (ENVO:01000060) such as...... | reverse complement strand
ACTGAGATGAGGATGAACAAGTTGGGCGTGAACTCTGACCCAGCGAGGGACGCCAGGACAAGGCTCCTGTTCAGTGACCCCGATAGGTTCAAGGAACTGGTGGTCAGGGAGTTGGATGCCAATGTTAGACGGGCCAAACGGGAGGGTCTCATCCATGTGATACGGCCCAACGGGACTAGCGATATCCGCTGGGAAGAAAAGTTTCCTGAATTGTTTGACCTATTCCCTCAAGTGTACGATTATACCAAGTATGACCCAGAGGAGCGTGAACCTCCGGGGAACTATGACCTGACATACAGTTGCAATGGTGACAACGAACGAACGGAGGGACTACTGGCCAATGGGCACAGGGTTGCCAAGGTCTTTGGTCTACTCAAGGGACAGGCCCTTCCCGATACGTGGCGAGGGTTCAAGGTACTGGATGGAGACTTGGATGACCTGACATTCACCAAGCCCCAGGGCGTGATGCTGGGGCTGCGTATCAAGGGTCAAAGGAACAGGGCAAAGCTCAAGGTGGGCAAGCTTAAACTAGGCGGGTTTATCGCCGCAGCATAGGAGGTAAGTGATGGAGATTAACTGGCATGGGGCTGGATGGTGGTATGTCACAATTGGGGAGATGACCGTGCGACTGGCCCCAATAACTCAAGTGGCAGCAAAGCTAACATTAGCAAAGAGGGCATGGAACAAAGGCGAGCACGACGAGTCCTTCGTCTTTTTCTGGTCAGCGGTGAGGGCTCATGACAGTTGGTTAAAGGACAACCCAGATAGAATTATTAAACAGGAGGCAGTGTGAAGGGACTTAAGAAATACAGTGTGTTGATGACGGTGCTCAAGGATGTTGAGCTAACCGTATGGGCAAAGGACGAGGGAGCAGTGGAGTCCATAGCACTGGAGCTATCCCAGAACCAGTATGAAACCAGCTACGAGACCACGAGTGACGAGGGTACGTTTGCTGTGCAGATGTCTGAGTCAGTGGATGGGCTGATGGGGCCAGCGTACACAACAGGCAGTGAGATTCAACAGATAGTGGAGGTGAAGTGATGACGGGTGAAGACATTATGTACATCGCAAGGGTGATAACTAACTTGGCCGATGAGCTAGATGTGGTCGGTCTTAGTGGTGGAGAGGAGCGCGTGTCTGATGAGGTGATTGAAGAGGCCATGGCCCTTGTCAGTAGCATACGCAGGGCCGGTGATGAGCTAGACAGTGAGTGCGCAGACAGGGCTCTAGTAAGTGACCCTGACCGTAAGCATGACGCCAGACGAGAGGAGGCACTGTTCGAGAAGAGAGAGAAGAACTCAAACTAAGGGGGACACCATGAAGAGGGCACGTACTTACAAGGGCGTGGCAGATGCAATGGTTAAACAATGGGGAGCAATCCTTTAGGAGGCAGTGATGATGATGACAATGGTGTCAACAATGCTGGCAGTGTGTATCGCAGGGTACGTGGTGCTGCTTTTATCAGACAGGAGGAAGTGATGGTAGGCAAGGAGGCTTTGGTCCATAGCATTGGACCCAACGGAGTATACGCGCAGGTAGTAGCCGCTCGCCAGGGCATGGTCAAGATTAAGTATTACGACGCTGATGACGGGGGAGACATCGAGAGGTGGGTCAGGGTTAGCGAAGTTACCATACAAGGAGGCAGCAATGGGTAAGGTTAAAAGAGGAGCAGCAACAGTAGACTTAACGCATTTAGTGGAGGTTGTGTTGGCACAGCTAACAGTGATGTATGAAGTGCTTGAGTATGCCGATGACAAACCATTCCTTGACAGCCCAAGCAGGTACGCAGCCATTGACTCTCTTGAGAGGGTGGGCTCTATGTGCCAACAGACAGCCCAGGACTTCAGAGGTGCTGATGAATGGTAGTGGTGTGGGCGTGTGTAAAGTTTTGGGTGGTGTTTATTGGATACCTTTGGTTTATACAGGAGGATTGATGAAGTTCTCATCAGAGAAAAGAAAGACAGAGACAGCAGTGGTAGAGATACCAAAGGACATGTTGTTTAATATTGTTCAGCCCAAGTTCGATGACCTGCGGCAACCCAACTGCTACTCAGACCCTGATGTGATAATGGTGCCGCTATTTAATAGTGATGATGAGTTCATAGGGCTCAGGGTGCTAGTAGAAAACAAGAAGGTGGTGTGATGATATACTTGCTAACAGCTTTCGACCTTAACCCACAGACAAGAAGGTGGCTTAACAACTACGCGATAAAGTTATCTCGTGACACATGGCTGCATAACACTACTGCCCCTGGTTGCGTGAAGGCTACGCTCAGTGCGAAGACAGCCAACGAGATGCGGAAGTGTGTGCTTACATACGCTATCCCTTGGATTGACCAAGTTCATGACATGATTATGAATGACCGGCTGAACAGGAAAGACCTGCGCTTAATTCAGAACAAGTTAAGGATGATGCATAGCGTACTTGAAGAAAACTTAAGTGAGATGGAAGACATCTTGTTGCAGCTTGCATCGTACCTGGATGTCTTCTCTGAAATCTTAGGCGAAGAGGAAGAAAAAACTGAGCCTAAAGACACCAATGAAAACAATGCGTTACTGGGCGTAGAGGAAGACAGTGTACAAAATTACCTCTTAAGCCTTGTAAACAAGGAAACAATACACTAAGGTCTCCATAGCTCAACGGGGCATACATGAACAATAAGAAACCGAGCACATACAGGGAGCTTAGTGACCCTAGCTCACCGCCGTCATCTAGCGTGGAGGCAGCGGAAAGAATTATGGCGTCACTGGAATCTCAGAAGGGGGACATGTTGTCTGACCAGAAGTTTCTCGAAAACATTCTCCGTCATGTGGTGGATAACCCTGATGGATTCAATCGAGAGATACAAGGTGAGCCGTCTGCATCTACCAGGAAGGTGGAGCGACACTCACTAGCAGGCAGGACCAACAAGTCCAAGGTTATCTTATGGCTCAGTGATGTTGAGAGAGAGCAACTGGAGTCATTGGTAAAGCACAGGGGAGACAGGAGTCCCTCTGATTTGATTAACCACTTACTTTGTCTAGCCCTTGGGGCATTGAGGTCGATATGAATGACGGAGCAAAGCTAGCAAGCATTGTTCTTGAGATGACGAACCAGGAAGCAGTGAAGAAAGGGGACGGTGAGTACTACCCTCGCTCCTCTGCTGTGTCCAGGTGTGTGCGTGACATGACCATGCATAGGTATGGTGAGCCATGGAGTGACATGCCCGAGGCATCATGGGGTACGCAGTTCAGGTTTGATGTAGGCCATGACACAGAAGACCGGATGATTCATGCCATGGAAGCTGCTGGGATTAGCATTGTCTGCCAGCAGATGAGGGTATCTCTTCAGACTCCAGGTGGGCTGGAGGTTATCGGTCACATGGATGGCATTGCATGTATCCCCCATGAGTATGCGCTTGGTGGTAAGTGGTACGTCCTTGATATCAAGAGTGCAGGCAAGTGGATGTACGGAAAGATATACGACAAGAACGTAAGCAAGCCAAAGAAGGAACACATTAAACAGATTGCAGTCTATTCGCAGAGTACTGTTAAGGACTACAACTTTCCAGCCATTGAGGGAGTCAAGGTTGAGGACTTACATTTTGATGGGTACGAGTTTGGTGGAGGACTTGTCGGGTACCTCTCCATCGAGAGACCCACTAAAGGATATGGAGACAAGAAGGTTGACCTTCCAAAGATTCACTTCTGTGACTTTGAGATTGACCCAGTGCAGGTGGAGGTGTGGCTCGAAGACACGTATGACTTGGTCGAAGAGCACTACCAAAACCAAACGATACCAGGCATCCCAGACAAGGAAGATGAGATGGTATGGGGAGGCATCCGATGCTCTCCTCGTTGGTGCAGAAGATACAGCGTGTGCAAGGGACATGTTCCCCCAAGTAGTAAACAATTAGAGGAGGTTCTAAATGGATAACAATACTTTATTTAGAGAGCTTGCAAAGCATTACAAGTTCACAGAAGGAGACTGGTGGCAGCATCGTCAGTCAGGCAACTGGATTCTTTCCCACAGTGCCGTGCTTAAGATGTCCTGTGTACCTACACCAGAAGGTAACACCATCGTGCTGCCTAACATGGGTGAGTACAACTGGCTTAAGAAAGGTGAGGAGGGTGTGTTTGGTAGAGAGGTTGTTGTCGGTGGTACGTTTAGACTAATCGACAAGGACCGCAACGTCATCCGTACCGTTGTTGCCTGGGGTGAGGCTAACCCTCAGAACCTGAGCAAGAGTGTGTCATACCCTAACATCATGGCAGTCAAGCGTATGATTGACCGGGGTGTGCTTGGTGTGCTGGCATTCAATCAGCTTAACATCTACTCCGCTGTGGAAGCAGAGACATTCTCTGACCCAAAGCAAAAGGTGCAAGCCCAGGTACAGGCACAGCCTAAACCAGCAGTGACCCAGCAGGAGGCACAGCCGCAGAAAGCTCCACGTCCAGTGCCACAGCCCCCAAAGCCCAAGGCACCACCAATGCCACGGGTAGTACAGGCTGAAAAAAAAACTCTTGAGGTGAGTGCTGCCGACGAGACAGCAGGGGCAGACTCTAACAAGAAGAAAGTTCTGGAGGTGTTGGCTGCTGGTCCTGAAGATGTCTTTCGTGATTACACCAGAGGTCACGCAGACAAGCTTTCAAGGAATGGCATATCCAACTGCACAGGTTTGGAGCGCAGCGATGTTGCCAAGGCTTTAAAGGAATTGATGGACGAGGGTCTTGTTATTAAAGATGGCATCAGAAGAGGGACCACGTATGGTCTTGCTGGTTCTGCCTCGACCATTAGCTTTACTCACGAGCACTTCAATGACTTGTGGAGGGATACCGTAAATAGTTTAACCCGAATGGGGCTGGAGTATACCCGAGTGGGCCAGCTTACACGGGAGGTTACGGGGCATGACACGGCGGTGGCTGCGTTTAATGCTGGAGATTTGTCCGTAGATAAGATTGAAAGAATTTATCTTTTAGGACAGAATTGGGCAGCATCCAAGTTGGGTGGCGTCCAAGTTTAGCGTCTCTGAGGGGATTAACAGGGTGGCTCTTGTTAACCCCAGGGGCATAGGTTGATGGACGCATCAACTGACCGGGAGCATGGCCTGGGTCATGTGGCAACCACTGGAAAGTGGGGATAGTTAGTTTACCCTGACGCTATCTGCCGTCCCCACCCGGAAGGCGCGGGTGACACCTACCTAAAGTGGTGTGACTGTCGGGAGAGTTCGGCGTTTTTTTTACAAAGGAGATGGTTATGGCACTCGAGATTGCCTTGAGAGCGGTGAACCTAGTGGTGAAAGCGGAAGAGCTTTCTGCCCAGGTAACTGCTGCTGTTGGTGGAAACAACAGTGCAAATAAAAGAGCGAGAAAGTTAAGTGTTCAACTCCGTGAAGAGTTCAAGGAGTTAAGGAAAGACCTTTTACAGTTGGAGAAGGATAGGAAATGAGAGACATCAATGAGGTAAAGTTGCTGGGTACAGTAAGCCAGCCAGTCAGAGTCAACCCGACAAAGAGTGGCAGCGTGGCTAACGTATCCATTGTGACCAGCATGAAGCGTGGTGAGTACGACATTAAGAAGTTCCACTCCATCACATGCTGGAATGAACTGGCGAACGAGGCGGGCTCACTTAAGGAAGGGGACAGGCTGTTTGTCAGTGGTCGGATTGACACAGACAAGTATGAGAAGAACGGACAGACTGTCTACAAAGACAAGATTACTGCTAACGCAATCGCCAGAGTGATGGGTGGTGTGGAGGTGGGGTCTGACGAAGCTCCCTCAAAGCCAGCAGGAGGACCGCCAGGTTCTTTTAGCAGTGGGGGAGGAAGGAAGAGCACCTTCCCCTATGCTGACAAGGCACACAAAGTCTCTTGGCCAAAGCCAGATGAGTCTGGGTTTAGCTACGCCGATGATGGAGTGGCGCAACTCTGTGTCGCATGGACTGACCCAACCTCCCCTGACAAGGGCGGTGCTGTGTACCAATTGGTGGACAACAACTGGTCTGCTCATGGCGAGGTAGACAGTGTGCTTATTACTGATGACGACATTCCATTTTGAGGTGAAGAGTGAACATTACCCTGGACTCAGAGACAATTAGAAAACATCCTGCTTTCGCGTCCCCTCTCCGAGTGGGGGTACTTGCACACTTGGCTGCTTTCGCTAGCAGGCAGACATCACAACACGATGGCATCCCGTTGCCCCCGTACTCCATTGTGATATCTCCTGCTGCGTTGGCAGCTACCCTCTCCTGCACCAGAGGACAGATTGAGAATGCAATCTCTTCCCTGTTCAAGCATGAGATGGTGACCGTGGATAAGACAGTAGGCAAACGAGGTTACTGGCTCATCGACTTAAGAAACTCAGAGGAGTTCTTGTCCGATGGAAGAACAGTAGCCCCACCAACAGAGGTGAACATTCGTTCTTTAATGGACAAATGGGATCGTCTGTATCACAAAAGAACGGGTGTAAAGTACATGCGTTCAAGGTCTGATTACTGGAAAGAGCAAGCAGACTGGAACAATCTTTTCCAAAACCTGGGCGGTGACGTGATGGTTGCGATGGAAAAGTACTTTGATGATATCCGCTATGGCCAATGGGGCTATGCGTTCAAGGTGTTTTTCAAATCAGCCCCTCGACTTGCAGCACAGCCAACCAAGACGGAGGCGTGGCAATTCAGATGACACAAGCATTAGGAGGAGAGGTCACATGGAAATCGGAGTTTTACTTTCTCGCATCACTGGTAGGTTCTCCCCGATACTTGGTGTCAGTAGATAGCCCACACAACCTGTTCGCAAACAGAGAACTGTTGGCTGTGTTCAGGATGATGGAGCAAGCTGTTAACCTTCGCGGCCATGCAGACCCACTGATTGATAAGATACACAAGGGGGAGCTTGAGTTAACAGCGGAGTATCAGCGCAGCAAGGTAGACCTTAAGACCCTATGGCCAGACTTATCAGACCCTACAATAAAGGGGGCGCCTGATAAGTTTCATGGGCTGTTGGAACACTATGCTGCCTTGAGGTTTATACAGCAGACATTCTCATCCAGGTTAACGGACATGAGCAATGGGGTGTACGGCCCTGAAGAAGCTGTGTCCCATATACAAAAAGACGTTGTCTCTGTTCACATGTCTGAGCAGTACGAGTCAAGCACCATGCAGTCAATGATTGAGAACATGTGGTTTGACAGGCTTAAGAACCCACCGGCTACCATAAAGACAGGGTTTAAGAAGATGGACAATGTCATTGGTGCCCTTATCCCTGGGTGTACCTACCTGTGGACGGCACGTACCAGCCATGGGAAAAGCTCTTGGGTATCTCAGGTGGTAGACAATCAGGCTGAAGCTGGGCACAGGGTGGGTATCATTAGCCTTGAGGACTCCAGGTCTGTGTGGGCCTCAAGGTGGATGTCCAAGGTGTCTGGCGTTACGCTGGGTAAGATTCGCGACAACGTGTTGACAGCCCCAGACGTAGCTACCCTCACTGAAGAAGACCAAGTAGCACTAGAGAAGTCTGTCTACAAAGAGCACTTAAAGAATGTTGTGTTGGTGGATGCAAAGGGAGCTAAGATAACAGACCTCCTTAGGATTATGAATGACATGGTGGTCCGACAGGGATGCCAAATCATTTACATAGACTACCTCCAAGCTATCTATGCAGACGCAAGGAACACGCGCTCGAGGAGAGATTGGCTAGAGTATTGTTGGGCTATGATGGAGAAGGAAGCAGACAGGTTGCAGATACCCCTGATGTTAACAGCCCAGCTTAACAGGGAGTGGGAGACTAACCCTCTTCCCTCTATGCCAGGGCTCAGGAACACGGAGTGGATGGGTGCTGCTGAGCAGAAGTGTTATGTTGGTGCTGTTATTTATAGGCCATTTAGAGACCCAAGGTTGCCACAAGGTGAGCGAGACGATAGGTTTGATGAGCTATTAATTAACATTGAGAAATGCAAACAAGGGGAAAACATTGCCATACAGTATATGTTCGACCCCTCTCGCTCAAAGATAACAGAGCTATGAAACTAATACTCGATGCGTTGTTCATCTGCTTAACAGTCTTAACTTCTTATGACTTAATCCAAAGACATTCTAATGGCTCATCTTATCGTGAGCTTTCAAAGAAGAAGAATAAAAATAACTTCGAGGCTATGTGCTTAGAGGAGTGCAAGAAGTTCTTTGAGCCTAACGTATGGCACAAGTTATACTTCTCTGTGGTGCTGCCAGTATATATTGTGATGGTAATTATACATGATACACGTTAAGATATCTGGCTCATTTATGCCCTTAAAGAAAGATGGCGCTACCGATAAAGATAAGAAGGTCTTTAAAAGAAAGGACCCGATAAGTCTTTTAAGGAAAGCGTTAGCCAATAAGTTAAGGAGTACCCATTGGAGGAGTGCCCATGCAGCAAAAGCAAATTGGATGGAGGCAGCGAAAGCGAACGCCCAGGTCAGCGGGGATGCGGTCGAAGGTGATGCGATTGTCATCGTGGTGCATGCACTGCCAGGTAAGTGTGACATCGACGCTCCCATCAAAGTTCTGCTCGACGCATTTCAAGATGTACTGTTCAGAGGAGGGGATGACAAGTCTATTGAATCCCTCGTCGTTAGAAAACTCGACCCCACCAGAAAAGGATTAAGCCCACAGGTACACATCTGGGCCCTGTCTAAAGAGAGTGAATATGAAGAAGCCGTCAGAATGTCCTCAGAAGCCTTCACAAGATCTGACCCATACCTTGGCTCAGGTTGATAGTGTCGAGAGGCTAGAGGAGTATGTTACGGCCCTCTCAGGGCAGGTGAGGGGGGCTATGGAAAAGCTCAACTCGAAGAAGAAGAAAAAAGGTAAGCGTGATTTAAAACTAAGAGAGTCTATCCGGGAAGGGAGGGCTCTCATTACTAGTATTAATATATTAATTAATACAATAAGGAGTAGTAATGAGTAATGAAGATAATAATGTAGTGTACTATACTGATAAAAGAAATGTATTAGTAGAGTCATTAAATGATTTAACAGAGAAAGCACAAGATGGGCGCATCGATGCTATTGCTGTTGTTGCGTTGACCAGCATTGGTGACGTAGAGATTCTTGAATCCTATAAAAACAATACTGACCGGATGGCTTTGATTGGAGCTACCCAGGTGCTGGCTCAGCACATTATGGCTGGGGGTGAATAGCTATGAGCAGCATAACACCTATTGATGAAATAGTAGAGCACTTTGAAGTTACCCCAGATGAAATATTAAAAGGCTACCGCCATGAGATAGACAGGCTTGAGTTGCACTTAAGAAGTGCCAACCAAAGCATTGCTGAGTTAATGCGTCAGAAGTGCAAACGCTGTGAGGAAAGAGAGCCTTTGATTGGCAAGATGAGGAGAGATAAAGTCCATTACGATGGGCTCGTAAAGGCAGTGACAAAGTCAATGTATGGTTTAACTGACGAGGAGTTTTATAAGTTTATAGCCAAGATTACACCAACCCTTCCTATCGGCTACATCAACAAGTACAAGAAAGAAAAGGCAGACGTCTTAAAAATGTACAAAGGTAGGCTTAGGAAGTACAGGGAGATTAAAGGCTAACCTCTACCACTTAACTTTATCTGCCCAATAAGCAGCAGACATCTTCCCCTTAGCAATGTTCTTTCCGTGTCTAGACTTAAATGATTTGCGCTTAGCTTTCATTCTAGCAGACTCCCCCGCCTTTGGCTTTCCGGCTGTGCTAGCGCCCTGCTCTCCGAAACGGATGGTTTTAATTTTATCCCCTTGCTTAGCAACAACAACGTGGCTTTTCTTAGGGTGCTTGGGTGTTCTCTTTGGTTTGTTAAACCCGGAGACCCCTGCCCTTGTAAGCCTGGAGTCTTTCTTTTTGGCTGGCTTCTTTGCTGCCATGTTACTCTCCTATGCATGCTGCTCGATAACAGTATGCTACAGCAGACACCGCTTCGCTCTCTGTCTCTAGAGTAACATCCGCAACACAAGCTTTAACTTCCGCCATAGACTTATCACCCGTGCATCCAACACCACCAGCAGCCACAGAAGTTGTGCCTACTACATTGGCGATTCCTTTTAAAAGGCAAAGCCCCAGCCCTCGACCAGAGCAAGAGGCTGAACGGTTCACTAAACATTGACCAAACTCTCCATAGCCATCGCCCTCTCCTGGCTTATCGCATCCTGCTGTGGCTTGAGACGCACATCCAAGGGACGTATGAAACGCACAGTCAGCAACAGACACTGCGGCTTGTTTAAACAACTGCCTTGACTGCTCAGTGCAACCGCAAAGACTTAAGACTAGCATCATAAACATTGCACAAAAAGCAATGCCAATGATTTGCAGGCTAGTCATTGCTGTGTAGTGATTCATTGGGTTCTGGGAGTGTGGCTCCCTGGGCAGCTTCTTGTAAGACATGTAACACCTGCTGTAATTGGTTTGAATCTAGGCCATCATCACCCACAAAACGGTCAACAACAGCATCCCCAAGCCCAAGGAACAGAGCAACAAGAATAACAAAAACAATCGAGAACATGGCCTGGTGATTACCCAGAAGAAGCTCGAGATTGCTTTTTGGTTTTGCAGCTTGCTCGCCAACCTTCTCAATGAGCACATCCATCTTTTGGTTTAAAAGAACCAGTTGTCCGTTAAGGTCCAAGGCTTCCTTTTGGTTATCCAAAATCTCTTGCAATAAAACTTGGGACTCGTTTCCTGCCAGCCCGTTGCTACGATCTTTTAACATTCTCTTTATCCCCTGAGAAACCAGCTTTAATAATTCTGATTTGTTCCGATAGTACAGGATTTATATCATTCGGTTCCACCATTATATCTTCTTTGCCAATTAATCCAGCTCTAAAGAAATTAACGTAGACGGGTTTAAAAGTCGGGACAAGTCTGTCGAGTCCATGTTGTTTAGAATCACGGCCAGTTGACTTAACATACCCCCAGGCCTGCTTAAGATTCTTAGTGTTTTTCCGTCCCGTACCAACCATAGCGCATCGTTTGGATTTGGGCATAGCAGGGGCGCTGAACCTCTTTTGGAATTTAGTAGCAATAGTAGAGATTCTAGTTCCATAAATCATAGGCTCATAGTAATCAAAAAACTCCATCATCTCCTTACTAACAGGAGCAGAAAAGCAATTCGCAAATAGACTGACGTCAGGGGCGTGAAGCTTAAAGGTCTCAGCAAATGCAATAGCATATGCGTCTGGGTCCTCAGAGCCTGCCCACTGCTTCTCTGCGTTCCAGTGATACCCAGACAAGGATAGCTCTTCACAAAGCCCAGCAGCGACCTCTGCCTCCCTCTTAGCATCAGCAACAGACTCACAGTAATGGAAGCCCCATCCGTGTGCTTCTTTGTTTAGCTCATCAGCAATGGCTACAATCTCCGCTGCGTTCTTCTTTTTATAAGACTTACTCCCGTCGCAAATCTTAACAGACAGAACGTCAAACCCTTGGACGTGCAGCTTCCAGTCTTTATTTAACTGGCTCTTTAACCAGATGGTTAAAATAAACTTTGGCTTATATCTCTTACCCACCAGGGCTTGGAGATTATCTAGAGTGGACCTGAAGAAACTCATGACCTCTTCCTTGTTGTCTTTCTTTTAGCAGTTCTTTTAGTTGTAGTCTTTCCGCGAACGGACTTGCTCGCCTTCGCAGCAGCAGGAGTGTTCTTAACAAACTGCTTGCCCTTCTTTGTCCCGGCAGACTTTTTCCTGTTAGTCGCTGCCTTCTCAGAAGCACTAAGTTTCTTCCAGGCTTTGTCAGGGAGGTATCTCTTTGTGGTTGTCTTGCCAGAAGAATCCTTGCGTACCGCAGGTTTCTTGTCAGACGTTCTCCACTTCTCACCTGTCCACTTTTTAAGGCTCTTTTGCTTTGCAGTTTTGCCACCCTTATACCCGCCGCCCTTCTTCTCATACTCAGATGCAAGCATCTGTGCCTTACGAGCGCTCCATTGACCAGCTTTACCACCCTTGGTCCCAGCCATAATCTTATTCTTAAGGCGAGTTCTTAGGGTAGGCTTAGTATAAGTGGCCATCTATTCCTCTTCTGACATGGGCCCTGGGCAATCACATTCGGCCCAATGGGTGTCGCACTTTGTGCAATAGTAATCCTCACACAGTTCACACACAACCAGGTCTTTGTAGTAGTCCATTACTTGCCGACCTTTTTCATGGCATCTTTATGAGACTGGCTAAATGTTTTGCCCTTCTTCATTGCAGATACCATTCCCTTCAGGTGCTTTGCCGTATGATGCTTTGAGTGCTTCTTCATGGCAACGCGCTGCTTAGAAGTAAGGGACGACACATCGACGCCTTTAACTTTAGCAGGGGCTTTGGTGGCAGGTTTCTTTTTAACAGGCATTACTTTTTCTTGGCTGACTTCTTGGCAGGAGCTTTCTTTGCTCCCTTCAGTTTGCCAATCTCTGTAGACAATGCAGCAATTAAAACAAGCATGTCTTCAAACTTAGACTCCAAGTCATCAAGACGAACATCAAGCTCATCCATACCATCGACAACTAAAGTTACTGACCGATTCTTCTGTCCCATAACACCCATAATTATGCTCCCGCATCTAAAATATCACCGTAATTCCACCCGGTAACATAGCAATTCAAAGTACCCGTGTTTGACGTGATAACAAAGGAGAAGTGGGTGAATGGACCGTAGATCTCCTCTCCGCCAACCCCCCCAACAGTAACAGAACCATTACCAGCAATAGCCGTTGCAGCAAGCAACTCCTCAGAAACGCCACTGGGACGATGCCCTATAATCTGGACAGTCCCCGCATTCGACCCGTGAACATTTTCAACCTGAACCATCCAGTTGGTCTTAGAGGACCAGCCAATGTAATCCACTGATGCCCCAAATCGCTGTGCGAGTGTAGGCTCAGCCGCAGCAGTCCCTGGGGGGAAGTACAGGCGTCCATTGGCATTATCCAGTTGGTTAGCTGTGCCCGCACCGACACCCCAGTTTCCATCGCCAAGATTAGAAACAAGCACTCGTATATTAGAAGCCATTACTTACTCCGGGTATTTGCCATCGCCACCAGAGGTGGGTGCAGTGTGTTTATCTTTGCCACCGTCGCCAGTGCTCATCTTCTCGCTGGAAGACTTAGAAGCAGGAGGCAGACTTGGGTCTTTAGTAGACGAGTATTTAGGAAGACTGTAATCCATGCTAGTACCCCATATCCTTTTTGCTTTTCTTTTTGTACCCCATGTTACTGGAGTTACTGGTGCTAGAGGTTGTCGCCTTAGCAGACCCCAGATCTTTAGTATCTGTTGCCTTAATGCTTGGAGTAAGCTTAGTGCCTGTAGCTTTAGCAAGGCCGTATTTCTTATCGTAGTCTGGCATGACTGTCTCCTTTTTGTGTTTATTATTAATGGAAAACAATTAATTTTCCAACATGTTTGTTTCGTGAGCTTAAAAGCCCTCAACCTTAAAGTATTCTAAAAGATTCTCGTACTCTACTGCGAACTCACGAGTCTGAGGCTTGTTCTTAAGCATGCCCTTCATAAGGATGACGATAGAATTTCGCATCCTTTCGCCATCGGCAGCCCTATTTCTTTTAAATATGTTGTCTGCTCTTTCTATTCTTTCTACTGCTTTGATGAGCCTTTTTCTTCTAACGCTTTCAATGAGTTTTTCTTTTTGGCTTGCAGGTTTCTTTCCGGTTAACCCGTATACCTTTAAAGCATCCGTCAGTCCCTTCAACTTGTCCTGACCAACCTCATTAAAGTTCTGCTTGTAAGCCCTCAAGTCTTTTATCTTCATAGCCAGACCAAACAGGTTGCTATAGGCTGTCGTCACAGAAGCATCTTGGCCCGCAAATGGGTACCCCACCTCTGCCGAGTACGCCTTTGCTGCTCCTCTTGCATCCGCAGACACAAAGGTCAATGGAGTTAAAACGGTCTCAAAAATGTCCCCATAGAAAGCTCCCCCGTCTTTTTCTTTTGTCGCCTCTGTAAGCCTTTGGGTAATCCTGTCTTCTTCTGGGGTCGGCTTAGTCAGGCCCTCTGTCCATTTTCCGGCAGTACTCCCAAGCATTTGCTCGGCAGCCGCAAGCGCAAGCCCAGGGGCTTTCCACCAAGGCGTATCCGTTTTTTTAAACTCCCGCCTTGCTTTGTCAAAGGTGGTGTCCGACTGAGTACCCATTCTGTACAGTTCTTCTTTGACGCCAACCTGGCCCATTACAAACTTTGACTCCTCTCGGGGTGGGGAGTCGCCTCTCTTAAGAGACTTCCGTTCGCTTAGAGTTGAGCGATCCGCAGCTATCATAGGCAGCCCACGGAACTCTCCAAAGTCTTCATCAGTTTCAAAGATATCAGAATCATACAGAGACGCTAAGTTTAAAGCAGCTTCTGTTGCTGCTGTGGTCGCCCTTAACAGCACCCCATCAACCAAAGCTCTAAGCGGATTCCTCTGCATGTAATTTCCAAAAGCCTTTGTAGACCAGATCATGTGGCCAGCAAAAGGAAACCCAAAATAAGGCAAGTCTCTTAGCTTTGCAAAAACTGGTGGGATGTCAGGGTGGTCATAAAAAACATGACGGGCCCTGAGTGAGGCATCCGCCTCCGGTATTTTTTTGCTTTTAACAAGCTCATAAGAATACGCAAGCCTTAGCGTAGCATCAATGTCACCATACACAGCAACGCCAGTGTCAGAAAGCTCTCCAAGGGCGTCTAAGGTTACCTTTCCAATTGGCTCTACGGCTGCGTCTACGCCGTACCGCTCCTGCCCTGTGACTCGGCTTTGCCCAACGGCAACCCCGTAAGTCTGAGATGAGGTCCTGCTTCCGTCCAAGGCCCTGGTCAGCCCTTCTGCTGCCGTCTTCGTTGTGCTACTAACCGCACTAGTAAGAGCAACCCCAAGAGGCGGCGCATCATTATCTCCAGACAACACAGATTCTATGTAGTCAAGCTGGTCATTCCGGTGTTCGCCTCTGTTCTCTCTTCTCATTTCCATGTCTCTAACTGCCCGGCTTCCACCTCCCTGCCGTTCGAGTAAGCGCACGAACAGCGGGTCTACGTTTTCTAAGTCTCCCCTTTTGATAGCCTGCAAAGCCTTCCTTGCTTGCCTAAAGTAGCGCATGTCTGCGGGTATTTCTGCCATTCTTGCTTGAACCGCAACCCCTGAAATAAAGTTTCTTAGCATTGTTCCGTTTGCTATAGATATAACAGCCAGTCTTTTCAGTTGCCGGTTCGCTTTAACAAACAGGCCGCCAACGTCCATGTTAGCAGGGCTAAATGATTCCACAGCCGTGCTGAGTACGGCGTCAAGAATGTTCTTCTGATGCACAAGACCCTCGGCAACGGTCTTCTCTATGTACAAGCCCTTAATGTCCTCGACCAACCCAGGGTACTCTTTAGCTAGCCTAGACATACTTTCAAACCTGTTCCCCTTTAAAGAAACACCAGGCGTGTTGGTTATTTCCCTATCGGATAAAATTAACCCGCTTTCCCTCAAGTTGTTTAACAGTCTGTAATGCTCGACTCTCTTAAACAAGCCCGAGTAGGTGGTCATTGCTGACTCAGAGTACAGCGAATAAAAATCTTTTATCTCTCCAAACGGAAGCCCACCGTCTTTGTCTTTCGTCCAAAGTCTTTCTTTATAGTGTCGGCCAGTTCCAGCAGCAGAAGGAGCTTTTATCTTTCCCTTTTCAACTTGGTCGAGAATCCTGGTCGCTATATCAATCTCAGACATTCCCTTTCGAGTCACACCCTTAACTACATCATCGGGGAATGCGGCTATAATCAACCTTGCGCTCATCGCGTCTTGCTGTAGCATTTGGTCAAATGTAAGCTCTCCGTTTTCTATCTTCTTAAACAAAGAATACATGTGATCTGCGACTGCTGCCTCTGAGAAGTAAGCGCTCATGTACCCGGCGGTTTTTTCTACCGCGTTGTAGCCGTCTACGTTTAGGTCTCTTTTGCCAGTAACAACTTGCTTTGCTTTCCCGGCGTCTGCGGTGGTAGAAGCTATAACGCCCTTATTGCCTTTAGCTTGATACTCTTCGTTTACTCTCTTGGCGTATGCCGCCGCCTTGCTCTCCGCAATGTTTGGGTCGGCGTCTTTAAATATCTTTACAATCTCAGGGGCACCGGCTATACCTTGGATCTTAACAACATTTTTTACTCTTCCTGACTCGACACCAAGCGCAAACCCTTTTGCGCCCGCAGCCAAGTTCGCACCAAGGGACATGATCTTATTCTGCATTGGCACCGTATAAGCATTTAAAACGCCAAGAACAGCTTTTTCAGCATCACCAACAACCCCTATAATTTCGTCCTTAAAGTTAATTCTAATATCTCTTACGCCTGTGACTTTGCCGTCCACAACTTGGAACACGTCCTCGGCAGAACCAAACTTTTCTTTTGTGTCTTTTATCGTCTGTGTCGCATCCTGAATAGTCTTTGAAAGAGTCTTCTTTTCTTGCGTCAACGCGGCCACCCTGGCAGCTCCTGACGGGGCAGGGTCTCCAGTCAGCCCCCCTGTGTATGGGTCGCCCCCAGGGACCCTTCTAGGAGGGGTTAAGCCTTGCGCTTCCATTGTGCTGGCAACAACATCCGACTCAAAAGACTGGGTTCTGGCCAGAGATTCTTCCGCAGAAGAACTTAGCTCTTTGTTTATTTCATCACGCCTGGCCTTTGCTGTCTTAATAATTTGCTTTTGCGCCGAAATAACATCTGTAGCTTCGCCAGCTTTTATCCACTTCCCATCTGAGGTCTGATATTCTATGTCAAATATCTCTTTAATAAAGAGCCTTGATGTGCCACTAGGAGAGTTTGACGGCACGTCCACATAAGCACCTTCCCCTCCAAAGAAAGCAGTTGCCACAGCATTTTTAAATCGCCCACTCAATGTGTCTCGAGGAACTATTCTTATTACTGATTCCCCAGCAGAGTGCTGGTCTAACCCAACTTCTTTTAAGGATTTATCAATATCTATTCCTGCCTTTGTTGCGTCTTCATCTTTGCCTAGTCTTTTTGCCAAAGCTCGCATCTGAGCCTCTGCAACCTCAATTCTTCCTTGCGACCAGACAACATCAGCGCTTAACTCATCTCCTAAAATAGACGAAGGAGACATAAGCTGCTGAAAGAATGAGCCAATGTGCCCCATAAAAGCGTTGTTGTTTGTAGAGTTAAGGTACACATAGCTAACAAAGTCGCCTATCCAGGAGGGGAAATTTGTAAAAGCAAACGGCTCTTTCATAAACTCAAGGGTCGCAAGGATAGATGCTTCTGCAAAAGGAAGAACCTTTTGAATAGCAGGTTTGCCTTTAACAGAATTAAGTCTGTTTGAAATAATGTTTGCTGGCTTTCTTCCAAGAGCAACTCTTGTTGCGCCATAAGGGATGTCAAGAACGTAGTCTCCAAACGTGTGCTCTTTAGAAGCATTAATTGAGCCTTCAAATGGAAGCTCCTCTCCTCTTGTTTTAACTCTAACATAAGGAGATTGAGGTTCAGTCTTTGCCCTTTTAATAGCCTCTTTGACTTGGACGTCGTCTAGACCAAACAGCGCATAAACGCCCTCATCTACTACCCCATTCTTTATCATGTCTTCGACAACGCTAAGCTTGTTTACCTCCGCCTTAACCTTCTCTACTGGCACCCCTCTTAAATCTGCAACCTTTTGCATCTCAGCATCATAGGCTCTTTTAAGTTCCCCATGCTTGGACTTTTCTGCACTAAAAACATAAGACGATATGCTGCTTGTTGGGCCCTTGGCAGGAGTCTCTTTTGGGAGGAGAGCCCTGTATACTCTTGGGTCAGTGACTCCATTTTGCGAAAGCCTTGCCGCCATCGCTTCTTCTTTCCCCTTAACATTCTCAGCTTTAAATCTTTTTAAATTAACACGGACAACTTTTTTACCTTTCTTGTTTGTTACTTCCTTGGAATACCCCGCCTCGATTGCCATCTCGCGAAGCAACCTGTTTAATGCGTTTTGGCCTGAGGATCTAAAGGTTTTGTTTGCTTTGTTTTTTTCAATTACTTTGTCTTCGGCATCAAGTATTGACTTAAGCTCAGCTTCTTTTTTCCCTCTTGCTGTTGACTGGGCCTTGGCATACTCAAAAGGGGTTTTAACAGGAGGGTCTACTTTGTCTAAAGTAGGGGTTACTTTTTCTTTAATAGCAAAAGTCCTGTCAGATGCTTCAGCTTGCTTTTGCTTCTCCATCAACATGTCTTCCGCTATTACTGCCGCAGCCTCAAGCCCATCTGCCACTTGATTCCAAGACTTGGTGGCGTTCTCGTCACCTTGGATAGCTTGACCTTTGTCCCTGGCTGCCTGTGCCTTGTTTCTTAAAGAAGTAGGGGTTTCTGTAACTGGGAATGCTTGATTTGCAGATGCCTTGGCAACTGTTGTCTGTTCCGGTATTGAGACATTACGAACTTGCCCTGTTTCTAAGACGTCGTATTCTCCTCCAACGACTTTTCCTACTTCAATAATCTTTTCAGCAGGGGTCAAGTCTGTCCG
>TARA_R110001599_G_scaffold51551_1_pt1 | contig 18452 bp, 20 predicted proteins | sample TARA_R110001599 | Tara Oceans TARA_R110001599 (sample SAMEA4398360) | marine metagenome | biome: Polar Biome; feature: [MES] marine water layer (ENVO:01000295) within the mesopelagic zone...; material: water (ENVO:00002006), including particulate matter (ENVO:01000060) such as...... | reverse complement strand
AATGTTTCCGGGTCTCCAAAAGAAAAGAACCAAGGGTCTCGGTGTCCAGATGGGTACTGAGTTGAATAGATTATTCCTTTTTCTATATCTATTTCCGATAGATTAACTACATCAGCATATTGAGAGTTGTCTGGTCTGCTTCTAACTATCACATCGTACTTGAAGCCATTCTCATGGGCGTAACGTTGAGCCATAAGAAATCCAGATCGAATGTTATCCATCTGATTCTGCATCCTCTTTCTAAAATACCCGATTGTTCCAAAATCCTCATCACTTAAACTTTCGTTTTCATTTATTTCTACTGCCTTGAGGTTCTCGCCGTACAACGACTTGACATCTTTTGTTATTGACTCTTTGGATTCTACAGAGGTTATGTTGTATTTTTGCGTAACATTTTCGCCACATGTGTGAATCGTGTTTTTATTACAAGCATACACGAAAACATCTGCGTTGTTTGGTTCTATGATCTGTTTAACGTGATTCAAAGCGTTAATTTTATAATCACGCAACTGTCCTGTTATGATTACTGCGACCTTCATTTGATAACCTCCAGATTTGGAAAGTATTTTATAAAAGTTAATTCAGATCCCGATACAGAGTTCGCCCTCTGCCTTATTTCATTGAAGAAATTCCAAGCCAAGGGCACAACAACAAGATTGTCTGGGTTCTCACTTTTGAGAATAGATGAGTCGTGTATTGGAATATCCATGCCCGGTGTTAGTAATCCCTGTTTTAGTGGGTTGTCGTCAATGATATAATCCAGTGTTATATTTGCAAAGTTAAGAAAAGTGTTCCCCTTAGCTGCGGCGCCATAGCCCACCACCTTCAGGCCTGAATTTTTCATAGTTTCTACTTGTTTTTTAAAATCATTAACGACTTTAAGACATCCGTTTGCATATTTTTCGTATGTCAATTCGTTGTATACGCCATTTTGAGCTTCTTTTTCTACTTCCTTTGCTGATCTTGATTCATCATGAGACCCTCTCTTCAAGACAAACACGTAACTGCCGCCATGAACCTCAACGCGCTGAATGTCAATGAGCGAAAAACCACACAAGTTAGCGCAAGTTTTCATAGATTTTGAAGAAAAGAAAGACAAATGTTCGTGATATATGGTATCAAACTGTCCGTCAATGATCATATCAGCCTGTGATGTCTGTATAAACACAAGTCCGTCGTCTGATAGAGATACATAACAAGCTTTCAAGAAAGAGTGGACGTCTGCCACATGCGCAAACACATTTTGAGCCGTTATCGCATCAAACTTCTCCCCAAAAGATAATGCAACATCTTCGTTCCAGTATTCACATTTAACATTGTGGTTCTTACTGCTAGCTTCCAACAAGTTCTCTGCAGGGTCAACGCCAAAAGTGTCCCACCCTTTTTGTTTGAATTTATCTAATTGAGTTCCGTCATTGCAGGCCACATCCATGACCTTGCCTTTTGACATTCCGTACGATTCACACAGATCAACAAAGTCCTCAAAATATTGATGAAGTGTCTTGCTTGTACCGCTCACATACAGATAATCTTTAAACATAAGGTCTGGGTTAACGACTACGCTCAACTGTGTATGAAAACAATCCAAACAAGTGTTTATCTTTAACGGGAACATGTCTTGAGTCGTTCCCTCATGATAATTGTTTGCTAAGGGTTGTTCGTTGAGGTCTAGAACTTCTCGAAGATTAGTGCTAGAACATACTCTGCATTTTGTTAATTCAGTAAATTTTTGCATTTGTTCTGTTTCCTTTTTTCATGTTTTTATAATTGTCTATCAAAGACTGGACTATACTATCTATTGTCTCCTCAAACTCAAAGTCAAAAACCTCTCTAAATTTATTACTGTTAATTAAAAAGTCATAAGCTTTAGATTGAAGTTTTACATTTGTAATGTGATCGGGTGGGGTCTCTACTATCTCCAAATCACTGCTTGTCAGGTCTGACACTTTTCTGGCTATCGCCTCTACACTTGAATTAAATGACGCTAAATTGTAAATACCGCAGTTGGTTCGACTTCCTGAGTCTATTATCTTTTCGATTGCTCTACAGAGGTCACGTATGCCCAATATTGGACGATTAATCTCCGGGTTGAAACAGAAAATTTTCTTATTCTCCACGGCATTAAAAGTCATGGCATTTATCATTATGTCATTTCTAAGGTTCTGAGAATACCCATTGACTGTTCCGAACCTGAGTCCGAAAAAACACTTACCTGATAAGGCAGCATAAGAATCGGCCTCGTGTTTTGATAAATCGTAAAAATTGTTTGGCTTGAAACTGTCGTATTCTTCTGTCACCTCTCTTGTTTTCGTATCTCCATACACAGAAGAACTGCTAGCATATATGATGATTTGACTGTCGTCTAGTTTCTCCAAGAGGCTTGTGAAATTAAGCACATTGTTTCTAAGAGTGGAAGACATGTGTTCAGACATCTTAACACTGGAGTGGCCTGCTAACAAAATAATGTGAGTATATCCGCTTAGCTCTTGCTTTGTTAAATTTGCAAAATCTATTTTGCGGCTATCCCTAGACAAAACATTACCATACCACTCAATGTCGACACCTTCGACGTGGTACTGTTTCTCAAGATGTGACCATAGCCTCGTCCCTATATATCCGCAACTGCCAATCAGCAAAATCTTCTTCATATCACCATACCTTCAATCGGCCGCGGAGAATATCTTTGAACATAATCCAATCCGAAATCTTAGCATATATAGGGTTCGAGAATGCTGCTGGCTTGTTTTTTTCAAAGAAGGCATGGCCAGACCATGCAAACGGATATATAACAAAAGGAATAAGTGGTACTAGGTACCATAAAAAGTTCGAGAACACTATCCAAGAAAAAGCAATTGTAAAAATCTGACCTACAAAATGTAGAAGTCTACAGGTAGGGTGCTGGTGTAGAGTCAGGTAGTGTTTATAATATTCTTTCAAAGTTATATCTTCTTTATTCATCCTTGTACCTCCTAATTTTGATATTTATTTTCTATTTTTATTAAAGGAAAAACTTCAATCAATTCTTCTATTCCACTTTCCACTGTTATCTCAGTCTCAAAACCAAGAGAGTTTATCTTGTCGTAAGATACTACGTAATCCCTCTTGTCGACATCTCCATCAAAGTCAGCGTAATGAACATAACACCCTGTCCGAGCTTGAATCATATCACAGATATCTTTCTTTGATTTGTTCATCGACTCTGATCCGACATTATACACTTCGTTTCTCATCTTATCAATATTCTCTATTGTAAACTTAAAGGCCTTTGCTATATCTCTAACATGTATGAAAGTTCTCATAAAATGAGACTCATAAATGACTAGATATTTTTGTGTAGATGCGAGATATGTCAAGTCATTTACTAACAAGTCCAATCTCATTCTAGGGCTGACTCCAAAAGCTGTCGCGAAGCGGAATGCAGTACTGTTACCATACGACATTACATCCTTCTCCCCCTCTGTCTTTGTTCGCCCATAGACACTTAATGGATTTAGAGGGCTCTCTTCAGTACAGACACCTTCAATACTACCATAGTTTGAGCCGGTTGAACCATATATCAAGAATTGAGACCCGTCCAAACATTCTATGACATTTCTTGTGCCCACACAGTTAACCTGGTAGGTATAGTCTGGGTCCCTATTGCAAGCTGTGAGGCCAACTAGGGCTGCAAGGTGAATAACTATATCATGCCCTTCGATAGATTCCTGTAGTAGATCTTTGTCTAAAATATCTCCCTTGATAAAACGAAACTTGGGACTTGCAAAGTTGTGCACGATCCCGTCTCCTCCGGATCGAAGTAAGTCATATACTGTCACCTCGTAACCCTCATTCAAAAGTAGCGGAACTAGCGAGGTACCTATATATCCGCATCCGCCTGTTATAAAAACTTTTTTATTCATGTCGTTAAATTCTCTCCTTATAATATTCAACTGTGTTTAGAATTCCCAATTTGTGATCAAAAAACTCAAAGTCTTGAAAAAGCTCACTGAACTTTTCGCTTGACAATATCTTCACTGGGTCGCCGTCTGGAAATTTAGTATCAAACTCTATTGGCCCTTTGAAACCACAAGTGTCTTTTATCATTTTTGCAGAGTCGATAATAGAATATCCTTTCTGTTGACCGACATTGATTGGGTATTCCATGTGATCTATCTCTATTGCTCTAACGAGAGCCTCCACAAAGTCGTCGATGTACGCCCACTCTCGAATTGGAGAACCTGTTCCCCAGACCACGAATTTCTCGTCTCCGCTCTTTTTGGCAGTTAGCATACGAATAATCATGCCGTTTAAAGCGTGAGTCTTTTTCGGATCACATGAATCACCTGGACCATATGTGTTAGGTAGCAGCAAGTTAACAGTCCTGATTCCATACTGGTTATAATAACATTGTGAGAAATAATAAATCGCGCGTTTGGAATTTCCGAAAGAAAAAACGGAATCATGTACTTGACCATTTAACCATTCTTCTTCATGTTGTACCGAGCTATCGCCTGGGTAAGAACAGTTTGAAAAGGGTTGTATTACTTTTATTCTCGTATTTACCTCCTTAATTGCTTTATATACATTAAGTGCCATTTCAACATTGTCTGAGTATACGTCTGCTGCAAATTCTCTTACGTACATCATGCTGCCTCCGTGGGTGGCCATATTATATACAACATCAGGTTGAACTGACTCTATTAGCTTTTTGACTTGTGCATAGTCCAGCAAGTCCGTTCCGTCGCTTCTTGACGAACCAACTACATCACATCCATCCTTCAACAGGCGCGCGTAAAGGTTCTGTCCGACAAAGCCTGTAGATCCAAGTACCAATATTTTCATTTACTTTCTCCAGTATATTTAAACACGTTTCCGTGAATTGTTATTTTGGGGCCAAAATCATTAAAGTGAGTGGCCCGGATTATTCTTTGTAATTCTTCTTTTGCAATATCAAGATCAATGTTTTCCAGTTCATCTATTTCTCTGATCTTGCCAGTATGCGATCCCCATGGCTGTCCATTGTATTCGTCAGACATAGAAGATAAACAGTTCGGGTTTGTGCCAATTGACATTACAGTTTCCATAAAAGCAAAAAACTGCTTTGAGTGTACCTTCTTTAGCAAGGTTGCCACTGTGTCTGTTTCTAAAATGTCAACAGGAAAGAATTTAATTATTTTTCCGTTGTCAATTTTTTCATTCATATAATGCAAAGTAACGCCAGACTTTTTATCAAGATTATAAAGACCCTTGTTGATGCCCCCAGAACCTGGATACCATGGTGGTGAAGGGTGGAAGTTAATAGCGCCTTTGTGGGCGCGCTTAATCAAGGTCTCAGGCAATATATGATACGATTTGAGGTGAAATATATAATCTCCTGACCAAGATAACACCGAATCTGGTATCTTTTTACCTCTGCTTTTTGTGGACCAATAATTTGTGACATCAAACCCAGACCTATCTAAAAAATCAGAAGCCTTAGTGCAATATTCGCAATCGGAAAAACCTATTAATAATACTTTTAACATCTTATTTCACCTAAGTTTTCTTTGGGTTTTCCGAGAAAACAGACATAGTTGTTAGATCTGGCCAATCAGTGTATACCCACTTCTTTGGTTGTCGGTTGATAGCATCTGGTAATTTATCCAGTCCTAACTTTGCTGTTTCAGGTGTCATATAATAGTGATACCCAATTGTATCTATATTCTGTACTGACCAAGATTCATCTGGGCTGCGGCCGTCGTATGACATTTTCTTTAAAGTATCAAAATCTGATTTATTATCAAATAAGATGACTCCTCCTCGACCTAAAGACAAGTGCTTCCTAAACTGGAAACTAACACACATATAAGTACCCGGGATGTAGCTGTCTTTTTTCCACAATACTGCAGCGTCAATTATGTTGTCTGTAATATAATAGAAGTCTTTCCATTTTTTGTCTGACCATTCAAGATCTATGTTCAGTTTGTTGGCTAACATAGGTACCGATAAATACGTGTGCTTTGGCACAGTTATTTTTTCCGGTAAATCTTTCCGAAGGCACAATTCAAGACCATGAGTACAACAATCTACAGCAACCGCATGCGGTGATCCAAAAAAACTCGCTATTTCTTTTTCAAAATCTGCAATTGCTTGAAACGACATGTTTATTTCCTAATCTCTTCTAATAAATTTTTCGCCATATGATTCCATGTGTAATTATTATACACTAAGTCATATGCATTATTTATTATTTTCTCTCTTTCTATATCATTTTTTAAATAGTAATCTAGCTTTTCTTCGAAATCACTCATGTCATTCGAAAAAGTAACACAAGTCACTCCGTCTATAAAGACTGGATTATTAACTTTTGGTATGTTGTTACAGAACAAAAGAGTCTTTGAGAGCGCCACTTCAAAGTATCTAGGGCTTATATCGTTGACCGGTCCAGTGGTTGCTAGCCAAATCTTGCAAGAGTTTATTTTGGATGCATATTCTTCTACTGATGGTATTCGGTAAGACAAATCATGTGAAGAGTTCCAGAATGTCTTATACTTCATATTCCCCTTCAAAAACTCCCCCACTTTAGATCTTAAATCCTTCGTGGCTCCTTTGATTTTTCCCCTTCCGTGGTCGGCGCCGCTGAACCCTATGTCAAAGACAACAGGGATGTCTCTAGGGTGAAAAGTTTCAGGATTAGCAGTAAACCAAGATCTGACGGATCGAGGGGCCGCACCTTTATCAGAGTTATGAAAATAATCTAAAAGTATGTCTGCGTTATTTAATTTGCAAAAGTTAATCTTTTCCTCAAGCATTGTCTGTGGCTTATGCAACATACAAACAACCGGAGCATCAATTTCAGATAACCCGGGTATCTTTTCATAGCAGCCGGGCGTCGATTGAGCAAAATACCCTAATCCGAAAACAATACAATCAAACTCGACGTCGGTTTTTTTCACCATGTCAACCATTTTTCTAACATCACCTTCAAACAGAAAAACATTCGCCATGGTCTTCAGTTGTCGAAGAAGGTCTCCGTAATACTGATACATGTGATTGTCTGAAGTGTAGCCTCCATGGTCTATATATAAAATGTTCATCTTGAGTTATCCTTTACGCCTGGTGCGTAGTCTACAAGGTGTCTAAGGGCACCTTGACTGTGATAACCGTCATCTACTGTTTTAAGATCATACATATCACATTCATAATGTATCAAATAGAAAAGACTATTAACGTCGTTATCACCCCATCTATATTTGTAAATTCCTCCATACTTATTTACGGCCTCTATCCATTGCTTCCACTCCTTTGTCTCGAAAAGTGAAGTTTTGACAACGTATGAGTCAGCGCATGGATAATAATGAAATTTACTATCACTGTCAGGATCATTCATAAGGTCTTTTAGAAATTGTGACTTAGGTTCAATATCATAGTGTTTCATATACCCTTTCATAAACTTCCAAAGGTTTATTCTTGTGTCAAAATTACCCTGGTGTGGTGGCTTCTTATTTTGATCGTATACTTTTAAGGCACCCATGGGCTCGACACGCTCGGACATTACCTCGAAGGGGTCATATGGCATATCTTTCATAAACATAGATTCATCATCCAAACTCATTACGTAGTCATATTTTTCAAATTCTGTGTTCGGGTAACCATAATAATTTGACATGAAATGGCACATGTGCAAGTACCCCTTTCTACTAATAGGGAACTGAGTTCGTGCGTACCAAACATCCTTTCTGTTATAAAAAAGTTCTTCTTCTTTCAAGAAGGAAGGAGTTTCATATGGTATAGAAATGAAATGGACATTTTGACTAGTCTTAGACCGCACCTCTTCCCTGAACTCTTCGTCATCGTATATATCATCAAAATAGTGAACATATACAGGGTAGTCGTACTTGTGATTAAAGTTGTCCCAAAGAGACTGAATACTAAGACTGATACAAGGCTTTCTTGACGAAATGTAAGTTATACAGGCGTTTAATTTTTTATTCATGATATTTTCTCCCACATTGTTTATATATCTCCTCGATTAATTCTAAGCACTCGAAAGAGACCGATATATCGAACTTTTCTAACTTTGAATATAATTCCGGGTGATTTGGGCACGACCCGGAATAATCTCCATATGAATTGGCCGTTCGTGCATTTTTCATGTTTGATATGATTTTATCATATCTATTTTTAATTTTAAGGTTATTGTCTGTAAACTTTGCTTCTAATATCTTATCGAGGCTCTTCCCTCCTAACCTTATGAAGCAAAATTCTGTCATTATAGAAATAGAACATTCGATATTTTTAGGCTCTGAAGATATTGTCACCTCGGATGTACCTCCGAAGTGGCCAAAGTCGAATAAAGCATACACCGTATCCTCTATTGTGATATTTTTGTGCTTTGTATTGAAAGAAGAAGACGACAAGACCTTTGGTTTTCCAAAGAGATGACACACAATGTCCAAGTAGTGGATACCGCATTCATGTAATGTCCCGCCGCCTAATGACGGGTCACCTCTCCAATCCGAAAAATACTCAATAGGTCGCTGCCAGCGTTGAGTTAAGCTGACACCCCTGACATTTCCCAGGTCTCCAGATTCTAAAAGTTTCTTAAGTGCCGAGACCACTGGGTTTAATCGAACTTGTAGTACGGCATATGCTCTGGTTCCGTTATCTTTTGCAATTTTATGCAAATTTCGAGAGAGTTTTGGATTCAAAGTTGCAGGCTTCTCGATCAAGACATCACAGCCATTCTCTAAAAAATATTTAGCCTGCGCGTAGTGCATAGCATTCGGGGTTGCTATAACTGCTAGAGTGACGTCCTCTTTGTTCATCAGCTCTTTATAGTCACTATACACTGGAACGTTGTGACTGTTCAGAGAGGGCCTGATAGTATCGTCTGTATCACAAAGAGCCGTTAGTTCGAACTGAGTATTCTCTTCTATAGCCTCTATGTGTCTTGGTAATATTTTTCCGCAACCTATTATTGCGACCTTATGTGTCATCGGCATGTTTAATTCTCTTACTGTACGTGTCCTTATAAGTACCCTCTGAAATTTGTTTTGTTATCTTTTCAGCTATAGGGCAAAATCCTGTAATGCCTAGACGAACATAAGCTGGTTGTTTGTATACAACCTTTGGGTAGTGTCCTTTTGTTGGTCCTCGGAAACCAAGTTCAGATTGAACCCCTACCATGTGCAGTTTCATCTGCTCCAGGGCCAACAAACACAAAGGTTCTGCTAGCCTGAAATTAAAACCTATGTGTTCATGATTGTACTTTCCGACTTGCCCTTGGTCGCATATAGACCTGACCTTTTCTGGTGATAAACTTGAGCCTTTTGGGATACATATCATACCGCCTTCGAAAGTTGATAAGTTCTTTGTTTTATAGAATGAGAATGTTCCCACGTCTGACATCATACCTGCGGGCTTGCCGCAATGACAACTTGCGCCAAATGCCTGAGCGGTGTCTTCGATTACTACAAGGTTGTGTTTTTTTGATATCTTATTAATCTTTTCCATGTCACAAACGCGCCCGTATAGATGTACGGGTATGATTGCTTTTGTTCTTGGTGTTATCGCTTCTTCAATCTTATCTGGGTCTATTAATAATGTTTCCTCATCTATATCTACAAAGACTGGTTTAGCTCCGGCTATCACAATAGCGTTGGTTGTGGCAGGAAATGTCAAAGGTGTGGTGATTACTTCATCTCCTTTTTTCAGTTCCATAGACCACAGAGGAGCTATAAGGGCACTGGTACCATTGTTGACTGCAATGCAATCTAAAAGATCATACTTCTGCTTGACGTAATCCTCAAACATGTTTCTAATTGCTACTGGCATTTTACTTTCTCCATAAATTCTTTATATCTTGTCGCGACAACCTTCATATCATAACACGCATCAAAATGGTTTTTCTTCTTTTTCGTAAAGTCTAGTGGTGGTGGACTGTATAGTTTCGTAGGTTCAAAGTCCCAAACCTCCTCTTCTTCTATTATTGTTGCGTTGAGTCCGGCGATCTCCATAGTACCTCCAGCGTCGGTACAAATAATATGAGATCCGCATGCTCGGGCGTCGACAACGACGTTTGGGCAATGGTCTAGATATGCCATATGTAGGAAATATGTAGAGGATTTATATAGAGAGTATAATTGATTCTGACTTAACTCTCCAAAATACACTATCTTTTCATCAATCAATTTATCACTCTCTGGGACGTGGCCAGCTACAATCAATAGATCCCTAGGGCCCGATTGTTCTAAAAAGTATTTAATATTACTTGTTAACCTCTTGTGTGGACGCCAGGATGCAGCACAGGACCATATATTATCATACTTATCGTTCTTCATTGGAGTACTTTTTGAAATTTCTAAAAGATTGGCGCCATTATGAATGACTATTGAATGCTTGTGCTCGCCAAAGTACTTAGATATCAATTTCTCGTTGAAGTTTGACTGGTATATAACTCCCGATGCATGTTCATATGTCGACCTTATGTTCTTATTTTGAGAATTATAATCGAAATCTTTATTAAAATATATACCATCTAACCTCTGTATTAGTGGTTTTCCACTCCTGTGATTAGTTTCAATAAAACAAAGTGACAATTCTGATTGTTCAGGGGGTACAAAAGAACACCCAAGTTGGTTAAGCTCTGGGATTAACTTCTTAGCAAATGAATTTGGACCACTATTACTGGAAGTGTTAATGTTTTGAAGGTTTATTTTCATTCAATAATCTTTCATACACAGATGACAACCCTTCTGATAACTTGACTTTGCTTGACCATCCGTGTTTTTCAAACTTCGATAAGTCAGCCTTGGTGAAACCAACATCCCCAACCCTAGGTGGTCGATGTTCAAATTTCTGTTCTGGAAAGTGGGTATTAACTATGTCTTTTAATTCGTTAAGACTAATGTTGTCTCCCGAACCAATGTCGTACCAGTGGCCCCACAAGTCAGGGTTTGATATGTTTTGCGCGCAGAATATATTAGCTGAGACGATATCATCGACATGTGTCATATCTCTTCTCTGCTCTCCATCTCCAGTAATATATGGTGTTCGACCTTGGGAGATATATTTCTTCCAGTTACAAACAACTGTTGCATATTCTGAGTCCGCTTCTTGGTCATAAGAATAAACATTAAAATATCTTAAAGCAACTGTCTTTATTTTATATAACTCATTATATAACAGTGTCTCCATCTCTCCGACGTACTTAGAAAGAGCATACGGGCTACATGGACCATCACCATTACCTATGACAGAAGACGAGCTAGAATATATCACTGGTATATTTCTTAGTTTAGCGAATCTTAATACCCTAGATGTTGAAACGATATTGTTAGTCATGACCTCTACGGGGTGTTGAACACTGTACCCTACCCGCGGTATCGCCGCCAGGTGAAAAATAATATCAGGAATGAAAGAGTGAAAATCTATAGACAGGCCGTCGCATAGGTCTTCTCCCGGCAGCTCTTTCCCATCTATGGTACAGCCTTTAATATCTACGCCGGCGACCGTATGGCCCTGCTTCTCAAGCTCTCGGAACAGGTTTCCGCCTATATATCCTTTGTGTCCAGTTACTATTGCTCTCATTGTTTTTCCCTATAACCTCTTGTACTTGTTTTTTCTTCTTATTTCTAGCATCGTATTGTATTGTTTTTGCTGCTTTGTCTTGTTAACTGCGTTCGGGTTTCCGATATTGTACACATACATAATTTCCGGTATGTATTTTGCTCTTGGTCCGGCCATTTCAAGCATCGGCAACATCATTGCCTGGTCGTATGAACTCTCATAAAAGTTCATATTAACGTCGCACAAGTCTCTCTCCTTTACTCTTGCCCACAAAGAACACTTAAAAGTCTTGAGGTGTGAGGCGCGCCATGTGTCTGAACGGTATCTGTTTTCCTCCATCACTGCTTTTGGATATACACTTGCTTCTTGCCCTATTAAAGCGTCTGGATATCTCACAAAACTACCGTAAGTTAAAAGACAATCTGTCTCTGTATATAATTTATTCAAATTAGATAAGACGTGTGGATTTGATAACCAATCATCCCCATCTAAGATAACCACGACATCTTCTGGTTTCGAGTTGAGCTGTAATACTCCGTCGTATATATTTTTTAGTGCAAATTTCTTCTCCGTGTTCTTAACCTTTACTAATCCTGAGAATTTAAAGTCTTCTATCTTTTTCCAGGTATCATCCGATGATATATCATCGCACACCAGACACTCGTAGTTTTTGTACTCTTGTTTTTTTACAGAGTTTAACGTTTTCTCTATCCATGGTGCTGCATTGTAAGATGGAATTATGATCTTAAAATGTATTTCTTCTTTACTATCGTCGATGCACTTCGGGGCCCTTGTGTATTCGCTTAACTTATTCCAAAAAACTGAAGTTCTTTTCCGTAAATAATCGATCGTTTCTTTCTTTTCACCCGAAAACCATGGTTCATTTTTGTGCTGAACGTTGTCGTTCATCATTAACTCGCACCCGAGAAGCTTAGCTTCGATAACTGTTCTTGGGCAGGTGTCAAATCCTTTTGGTAGAAATATGAACCCTCTGTATTTCGCAAACTTATCTAAAACTTGATCATGTGTTATTCCGCCGAAAAGTTCATACTGCAAGTTATTGTCTAAAGCAAATTTTATTGCATCTTTGGTCCCTTTAACCCATGAAGGGGAATTCTGTATTAACCAAGTGTCATTTTTATTCTCTGTGTCTCTAGACAATATACTGTCCAAAGTGTCCTCTGCGAAGACCGAACTTAAGACTAGCAGCTCTCTTTTGTTTAAGAACGGAAACTTTTCAATATACAAATCTCTTTGTGCGTGCGACATAAACCACAAGCTTTTTGCATTAGACATAAAAACAGAAACGAGTTTTCCATGACTTGAGGATTCGCAGCTACAAGCGCCCTCAGCCTCGATGTGTTTTTGTGGTAACCTATAGGAACAAAACTTGTAATCGTATTCTATCACTGAGTATTCTAAGTTCTTGCAACAGTGCAAGATCATAGATGTTTTCATATCGGCATAATTACCAAATATCCAGTGCCTGTCTTTGAGTGCTTCGATTGTTTTGACGTCGACCTTTGAAGAGTGTATTTTTATTACCGGTAGGTCAGTTCCTAAAATGATAGCTTCAGTTGTGAGTTCTCCTCCGCCTACATAATCTTCCACGAACATGTCAGATACAAAAACGTACATTATTATTGATCCGATAATGATGCAAACATTTGATCTATCTCATCATCAACCTGCTTCGGGTTTAGTGCATTTCGCATTAGTTCTGGTAAAAGAGCGGTATACATTTTCTCTCGCACTTTGTCTTCACTGTGCGTCTCTAAAACATTAATCTTGAGCGCGGTGGCCCATTTTGAATACATTCCATGATTCTCATAAACCTTTCTCATTTTTGCTTTAACAGAAGTCTCTGCTGGATAGGCCCACTGGCTGTCCTCAACCAAAATATCTTTCCAAACAACGTGTTGTGGAATTGGACCAAGGCTGTAATCAACCCTAGCAAACAACTTTTTATCTTTTATTTTACCACCTTCTTTGTAGGGAGCTGATAGGAAATCTAAATGTGCGCTCCAGTCGGTGGCAACCACTGGTAGTCCAGAGTATGCAGCCTCGAAGATAGGTAGACCATAACCTTCGCCGTGTGTGGTGCTTAGGTAAGCTTTCATTTTCGGGTGCAGATACAGGGCGTGGATTTCGTCTTGTGTCATTGCTCCATGAATTAGATATACCTTACACTTACTATCTGTGTATCTATCGGTTATCGATTTGATGTACTCTTCTGTTATATTTCTGTCCATTACACTGTGTTTTGATCTTGCTGTTTTCAAAATTAGACCTACATTGGAATCATCCTTGAACTCCTGCAGAAACCAAACAATAGAGTTCTCTATATTTTTTCTTGGACCCAAGAGAGCTACGGTGAGAAAATTAAAATCAGTTTCCAAATCAAGGCCTAAGTCGACAGGGTCAGCATGTCGAACTGGATATGGTACTACATCGACGGGACAATTGCACCCTATGATAGTATTTTGTCCAGTATTGTTGTTTCGAGCTTCATATGATGTTTCCAAGAAGCCTTTTTGAGAATGTTCTGAAGGTACAATAATCTTGTCTATACCCTGATATGTTCTTATTAGCCAGTCTGAGGATACTCTGTCTGTCTCAATACCTGCTGTGACAAGTACTGAGTATTTTGCCTTCTTTTTAAACTCATTCGCGATGCCAACATGGATCTGAATATCAAATTGTGGATCTTGGTTTTGTGCTTTTGCGTTTTCAATAACTTGTGAAAATTTTAACATATCGTTTTTTAGTTCGCCGTATTGTTTAAAATTTTCAAAATTCCATGATGTGCTTCCCCACCCCAATGCGCCGACATAGATATCAAAGCCGCGTCCTTGAAGGGACTCATATACTAATCTTGAATGTTGCCCATAACCTGACTCTGTTAATATCGGTGCTTCAATTAATATTTTCATTTTACTTTACGTAACTCCCATGCCTTATAATTTTTTCTAGTTTCCCAAGACCCACATTGTTCGTGAACCTCATTTAAAGTCTCGTACCATAGCCCGGCATACTGGGGCATGCCATAGTTGCCCTTCACATATTGCCTAGCTCTTGTGCCCATGTCTTGCTTCTGATCTTTGCTGAGATTTGTGAATTTGACTATCGCATCCAAAAAATCTTCCCTTGAGATTCTGTCTTCGTATATCCATGGGACGTCCTGTGATCCGATTATTGCCTTTGAAGAAGGTTCTATTCCGAACCCATACCACTCTTTTCCATCAGTAACCTGTTCTTGGAGTCCGCCGGTCATATTAACGATAATGGGTGTTTCGCATGCCATCGATTCTAATGTTGCCAATCCAAAACCTTCAGCATCAGAAATATTTATTGTACAATCAGCTACGTTATAAAGTTCACTAAGCTCCTCAGGGGGCATCTTTTGTACCGATAGGAACACTTTCTGATCTAGCTTGCAGTTTCTTATTATAGCTTCGAGGTCTTGACCATTAGGATCTTTTGGCTCAGTGTGCATGACGAGTATCGCTTTGTCGTGGCCTACCAGATCTAGATAATCTTTAAACCAAAACATAAGAGTACCAGATTGTTTTCTACGTGCGTTTCTATTGTTCCAGAAGAAAACCAACTTGTCTTCCGCGCCTAGACGAGCGCGGATCTCTTTTGCTCTTCCCGTTAAGACTTCTTTCTTTTTGAACACTTCAGTGTCGACAGCATGCGGTATCCTCGTAACCTTAACAGTAGGTGACACGGTACGAACGATGTCGTCTGTAAGTTTACTGATGGTACATACGCGGTCGTTGGAATCGTAATATTGCTTATTGAAAGTTGGATAGGGGTAGTTATCCCAAACATGATAATACACCATAGGTACATTCTTTCGAATCTCATCTTCCATCTGCCACAACCAGACGTAGAACCTAGGGTCTGTCATAAACCACAAAATATCCGGTTTTTCCCTCTCTAGTACTTCCCTTAAGATACTTTCATTCCCGTATCCATCTACGGGCTGGATCTTCCAATCATCTTCATATGGAGACACTGCTTGAATATTGTAATCTTGGTGTCTTATTGCTCCAGCAAGGCAATAGAATGAGTACTCACCTGTCTTCAATAATGATTCTATCATGTATTTGGTTTGGGTACCTACACCTGATGGCACTAACGGTGAGTCTGCTATTACTAGTATTTTCTTTTTTCGTTTTTGTTCTGTCATGTACAATTCTCTGTGTTGTGAAATTTGCAGTATTTGCAAGAAAGGCGGTTCTTTATGTAGTTACCTCTCTCAATATTTATAACAGCATTTTGCAAAACTTTTAAAGCATTTGTGGTCTTTTTGGGTCCTGACGTCGTACGAACCATCTCAACATTATCTTTTTTTGCTGTCCTTTTGAGCAATGCAAAATAAGTTTCTATGTTCTTTGGTTCAATACTGTGCTTCTTTGCAAAGTAGTTTTTATAATATGTTAGTTGATATGTGGTCATAGCGTCTGACTTTTTATCTCTCGTCCAACCCCATGAACATGTTTTCCAGTCTATGATGTGGTATGTTCCATCTGGTGTCTTTATTACCATGTCAATGAATCCTTTAAACTTCTTTCCGTAAGAATCGATGTCGTCCATTGGCTGCAGCAACTGTTCCTCCACTGATACCACTTCGAAGTCTCCAAAATGATCCTTTACTGCCGGTATCACTTGCTCACATATAGGCCTAGCTTGTTTTCTCATGTCATTAACCATGTCTTTGTTAAGTTCGTGGCCGTCTTCTTTTAGTTTTATAAGTTCGTTAAGGAAATTTAATTCAAATATCTCCATAGCGTTTTTGGAATTGTCAGGAATAATCTCCTCACACACAGCGTGTATAGCGGTACCAAATGCTGTGTATTCGTTTCCTGAAAAATAAGGAAGCTTGTCTATATAAACAAGCTTGTGTCGGTATGAGCATTCTGTAAAGTTTTTAAGCTCGGAGAAGCTAATTCTTCTAATTTCTTTTTCTGTCAATTTATTCTCTTTTTTGTTTTATTGTTTATTTTTTTCTTTTGCTATCTTACTCATTCTACCACGAATAGAACCCTTTGTCGAGGGTTTTTTTGTAGCGCGCTTAGGTGTGGGGGTCTCCTTTACAGGTTGAGAAACTTTAAAAATCCAAGTACCAGACTGTTTGTGGTTTCCATTTTTTGAATTACTGATAATGTCTTCCTTTATACATTCAATTATCTTATATTTTTCCTGTAAAAGACTTATAACTTGACTTGTCTTGAACATCATTAATGGTCTTGAAGCTATAGTTCTTTGTTCGACGATCAACTTTACATGTAATATATCCTCGTTGAGCGACTCTTCTACAATTTTTAACATTATTCCTCCTCCTCAAGAAGACCTGTTAGTTTTTTATACAACTCTGGACTTATTCTTTTTAGTTTTGGTATGTCATCGTTCATATAGAAAGCTTCAAACCCATCTGCAAAATACTCATTAAGTGACGTAGAAGCGTATGGAGAGTGAAAAATGGTTGATGACAAGGTTGTCAAAGCTTGATAACCCACCGTTGAATATAAAAACTCATCTAGCTTTTGATCGTAATCAAGGTTCATGAAAACTTGTTTCTGAATATCGTAGCCCTTGTTCATCAATATCTGATGTAGTTGTTTTCTCTTTCTCTTGAACTCATTCGCGAGTGTCTGGTCTGAATATAGATAGCGAGAATAAATCTCCTCTATTGAGTGGGCAATCTCGTGAATAATATCATCAGCCATATCTTGTTCATTATCTTGTACGTTCGTTACGAAAATAGATGAGTTCTCATAAGCTGCTTCATAATTCTTTGAATTTAAAAAAGAAAATTGACCTACATAAATTGAGTCGACGTTTCTTAGCAAGTGTTTTGGTATTTTTCGTACCACTAGGTTTATTACGCTCTTAACCGAGACGTTCTCGTTTTCGATCTCGTTTTTTACGAAGACCTCTATATCCCCTATTGTAAAGTGCGTTTGTTTCTTATTCTTGAGATAAGTTCTTATCGACATCTTTGTGTCCCTTTGTAGCATCCAAGGATCGAGTGTCTGTTATCGCTTGGGTATATCCATTTATCCAATTTTCTTCTGCAAGCGCTAGAAGAAATTCTGGAAACTGGTCAGCGAATACATCGATTATGTTCTCCACTGTTATCTCGTCGGTGTCTGGATTTATGATGTTCCCAACATAGTCGACTATTATCTCTTTTAATTCCGACTCTGTCGGTACTACTTCTTTTAATAAATCTGGATTTTTCATAGTTTTGTTGCTGCTATTGTGGCCACTTTGGACCTTTCCCCTTTCAATAGTGTTACGTGTCCTGTTATCTGTTCATCTTTAAGACGCTCTACAACGTACGAGAGGCCGTTGTTAGTCGCGTCTATATAGACGTTGTCTATCTGTTCAATATCGCCCGTGAGGACGATCTTGGTACCTTCCCCTACTCTTGTGAGTACGGTCTTGATTTCATGCTGTGTCATATTCTGAACTTCGTCAATTACAATGAATGCGTTTGAGATTGATCGGCCTCTTATAAAAGTCATAGCTTCTACTTCTATCTGTCCCTTTTCCATATAAAGCTCTAGAGTTGCTTTATCATCTCCCATAAGAAACTGTAGATTATCCTGTATTGGTGCAAGCCATGGCAGCATTTTATCTTCCATGGAACCCGGTAAGAAGCCAATATCTTTTCCGACAGGCTCTACTGGTTTTGTTACAACTATTTTCCTATACATTGCACCCTTTCCAAACGTTTGTTCTAAACCAGAGGCTAAAGCTAACAACGTCTTACCGGAGCCGGCTTTTCCTACCAAAGATACGACCGGGATGTTGGGGTCTAACAGCAACTCAAATGCAAACTGTTGTTCTTTGTTTCTAGGTTCAGTGCCCCAAATTTTCTTGTTGCTCTTTACAATTTTCTGCAATGGGTT
>TARA_R110001599_G_scaffold55095_1_pt1 | contig 18459 bp, 14 predicted proteins | sample TARA_R110001599 | Tara Oceans TARA_R110001599 (sample SAMEA4398360) | marine metagenome | biome: Polar Biome; feature: [MES] marine water layer (ENVO:01000295) within the mesopelagic zone...; material: water (ENVO:00002006), including particulate matter (ENVO:01000060) such as...... | reverse complement strand
CTCTCCGTCGTGGGCGACACACCAGATATAGTTGTCGCTAAAAGCAGATATGGGTGATATTGATAGCATAATCATTATCGTATAGTCGATTGCGCAGCTTAAACATTCTGTTCACCGCCTGCAATAGTTGCGGTGTAAATGTTGTGGGGGATATATAGCATGGCAAAATGGCGAGCACAGCACTCTCCAGAGGTTTTATTACCGGCACTTCGTGGCTGGTTTCAGAGCGATGTCGGGCGAACGATCTTGCTTGAGGAGCGCGCATTAATCGCGGCGGCGATCAGTGACACCAGCACCGCGAAATACAATCTCCTTAATTTGAGTGTTATCCCCGATCGCTGCCCAATTGACGTCAATGTGTATCAGCGCCAGTTCTGTCTTGGTGGAATAGGACACTATGGGCTGAGCCAAGTGCTTGATGTGGTTTGCGATTTTGATGAGCTTCCGGTGGCAAATGAGTCGCAAGATGTTGTTTTGCTTCATCATTTACTCGAATTCGTTGGTGATCCGCATCGCGTGCTACGGGAGGTCGAGCGCGTGATCGTGCCCCACGGCAAAGTGGTGATCTGCGGTATTAATCCCTATTCGCCGCTGGCAATGCGGGGATACCTTGGCCGTCTTAAACGTAGCGCCATGTGGCAAAATCACTACTTAAGCTTACACCGTATCAGCGATTGGCTTTCACTACTGGGGTTTGACGTTAATCTAGTGGAGTACGGATTTCATCGCCTCCCGATTAACAGTCCTGGGTTTTTCATGACGCATAAACCCGCACCTAAAAACCTGCCAATGGGTGGTGTTTTTGTGCTGAGCGCGACAAAATACCGCGCGCCGATGACTCCCGTTCAAGAACGACCAATGCGTCGCGCTAAAATTCTTCGCCATCCGACGATGGTCGGAGCAACTCGAACCATAAAAGCACGAGCAGACTATGAGTGAAGCCCCGGAACATGTTGAAATTTTTACCGACGGCGCCTGCCGTGGTAACCCTGGTCCGGGCGGCTGGGGGGCGCTGTTGCGCTACCAGGGTAAAGAACACAATTTGTTTGGCGGTGAGCCACAAACAACCAATAACCGGATGGAGTTAATGGCTGCAATTGAAGCATTGCGGGCCTTAAAACGGCCCTGCGACGTGGTGCTAACGACCGATTCCCAATATGTCCGCCAAGGTATTACCGAGTGGATGGTGAATTGGAAAAAACGCGGCTGGAAAACAGCAGCCAAACAACCGGTTAAAAATGCCGACCTTTGGCAGCAGTTAGACGCGGCCGCCCAGCAGCATAAGGTCGATTGGCGGTGGGTGAAAGGCCATAGCGGTCATCGCGAGAATGATATTGCGGACGCCTTAGCGAATCGTGGCATAGACGAATTAAAGGCATCTTAATATGCGGCAAATAGTACTCGATACTGAAACCACCGGTATTGATCCCTCGCAGGGTCACCGGATTATTGAGATCGGTTGTGTTGAATTAATTGATCGCAAATTGACCGGCCGGCACTACCACCAATACATAAATCCTGAGCGGGAGGTTGAGGCCGGTGCGATCGAAGTTCACGGTATTACCAATGACATGCTCAAGGATAAACCGGTATTTGCCCAGATCGCCGACGAGTTCCTGGAGTTTGTTCGCGGTGCGGAGTTGGTCATACACAACGCGCCATTTGATATTGGCTTTCTAGACGCTGAGTTTAAGTACCTTGCGCGTAACGACCCGAAAATGGCGACGATCTGCGGCGTAGTCGATACGCTCGTCATGGCTCGGCAGAAGCACCCCGGGCAGCGTAATAGTCTCGACGCCCTGTGTTCGCGCTACTATGTAGACAATTCCCAGCGTGATTTACACGGCGCACTGCTTGACGCTGAAATTCTTGCCGACGTCTATTTGTTAATGACCGGCGGGCAAACGGCCTTGTCTTTAGCGGGTGATGATGGCTCTCAACAGAGTGAGGGCGGGGTGGCTGGCGAACATCGCCGTATAAGTCGTGCTTCGCGGCGTTTGCGAGTGGTAATGGCGACCGACGATGAGCTAGCGCTGCATCAAAAACAACTGGCTGAAATCGATAAAAGTAGCGGGGGCAACTGCCTCTGGCAACAGTTACCGAGCACTGATTCCTAAGCTTTTTAATAAGTCGATATATGAGAATTTCCTTAATAGTGCTGTGCTTCTCAGTTGTTTAATGCTAAATAGTCTATAAATAACCGCTAGTTAAACGACTAAGTCAAAGCAAAACTTGATGACGGCCCGGCGGGCTATAAGGAAATTAAGTGGCACTGAAAGTTGAAATAAATACCAGCTCATATGCTGTAGTGGCCGAGGAACTCGGCAAAACGCTGCAGCAGGCCACCAATGTCTTTGAAACATTTTTGTCCGAACGGCATAACCTCGGTCTATTGGAACAGTGTGAAATAGACCTTCGCCAAGTTGGCGGTACTTTGCGCCTGTTGCAGATTCCTGGTGCGGCGCTGCTGGCCGATGAAATGCGCTCCCTGTGTCACTCAATCTTACATAGTACCGAAGCAGTGCCTGAAGGGCAGTTGAACGCCTTGAGTACCGCGTTCTTTGTGGTGCCTCGGTATTTGGAATTTGTGCAGTCAAGGCATTCGGACATTCCGCTAATGGCCTTGTCACATGTCAATGAATTACGCGCCGCTCATGGCCAACTGCTGTTACCAGACAGCTATTTCGACTCGACAACAAGGCCTTTGTTTAGTCGGGATTCTAATATCCGCCTGCGCAGTTCTCCGCTTAGTGGTGCCGACCTTGAAAGAGACTTAAAGCGAATTGCTCATTTGTTTCAAACCGGCTTATTAGGCTTACTGCGCGACGCCCAGGTTCCGCTGCAATTGACGTTGATGTCCCGTGCAATTCGTCGCCTGCGCAATTGTATTGAACCCGGACCGCAGCAGCGTTTTTGGCTAATCGCAGATGCCGTGCTGGAGGCGTTTGTCAATAACGGTTTGGAGCTTAATAGCCATCGCAAAAAAGTGCTCGCGGGCCTAGAAGGTCAATTGCGAGGGCGGTTAAAAAATCGTTTAACCCTAAATGAAGTTCTAGAACAAGAATTGAGCTATTTATTGGCCTTAAGCTCTTATCACGGCGGGATGACTGGAAAAGTCATGAAAGTGGCGAAAATCTACCCCGCAGAAATTAATGATGAGCAAATATGTTCGCTGCGCAAGCTCATGCTGGGTTTAAGCTATGACACCGTGTCCTCGGTCATCAACGAGCTGCGCGGGGAGTTACGTCATGCTAAGGATGTTTTGGAGCTACTCGCTCAACATCAACGTAGTGACGAGGAGGAAATACGCCCTCTAATTGCGGTATTGAAGCAAAGCGCTGATATTCTGATGGTCCTGAATTTGCCTGCCTTTGCGGGCAGTTTAAATGAACATGCCGTGGTACTTGACGGATTAATAGGTCGTGATCTTGTTAAGGAGCGCGGTCAGCTCGAGGATCTGGCGGAGACACTGTTATTTATTGACGGCAGCCTCGCGCAGATTGACCGCAGAAAATTAAATTACGAAGACCTTGGTGACCTTACGATTGAGCGCCGTGACGCGATCAGTTCAGACAACCAGTTAAGTGAAGCGCGTAGCATTGTTATTGAAGAGTCTACGGCGGCGATCGGCATGGTTAAACGGGCGATTTCCGCTTATATCGAGTCCGATTTTGATAGCAGCCATATTTCGAACTTACCTCAGCTACTGAACTCAGTATGCGGCGCATTTTACATGATGGGTGTCGCTAAGCTACCTGAAGTAACGGGTGGCGCAACAGAGTTTATGCGGAGCTTTGTTGGCCGTAACAAGGTTAATCCCATTGAGGATGTGCAATCCTTAGAAACCCTTGCGGATGCCATGATCAGTATTGAATATTTTCTTACCGAGCTAGGCCGTCGTCATATTGCCGATGAACGAATTCTGCAGGTCGCAGAAGATAGTATCGCGCTCCTTCGTGCGCCACCAAGCGTCAGCGTGCAGCAATGAGTCTCGATCATACCCTTATCCTTATATCGGCAGGCGGCGCTCTACTATGCATGCTAGCGGTTTTACGCCTGCGCAAGCATCTATTTAGTGGCGCACTGGCCGTCATCATTACTTTTGGTTTTACTGCTGGCGCGGTTATAGTCAGCAAAGATGTACTGAGTTACCGCAACCTGGCCGATGAAACCATGGTGGCGAGGGTGTTTGTCGGTGCCCATAGTGAGGCGCAGCAGTATTTAGTTAGCGTCGATACGCTAAATGGCGAGCCATTACAGTCGTATTTATTGATGGGCGATCAGTGGCAAATTGACAGTCGGGTAATGCGTTGGCAGTTGCCAGCAGCGCGATTGGGTTTTGATAATCTATACCGTCTGGAGCGTCTGTTAGGGCGCTACGCTGATATTGAAAATGAGCGCAATGCACCGCGTACGATTTATCTTATCAGTCTCTCTGAACCGTTTGATGTTTGGGCGTGGCTGCGCAGTAATTCCGTGCTGAATGAATGGCTTGAAGCCAATTTCGGGAATGCTGTTTTTGCACCGATGGTCGATGGTGCCCAATATAGTGTTTATTTGGGCCGCAGCGGACTCTTTATACGTGCCGAAAACCCAATAGCAGTCAAAGCCTTACGTAATTGGTCTGCTTGACTTAGACCACCTTGCCGTATGAATATGTGGCACTTTTTAAACCTCTCTAGGAGTATGTTTTTGGAATTTCTATTGGAATACGGCTTGTTTTTAGCCAAATCCATTACGGTGGTCGTTGCCTTTGTTGTTATTGTCAGTGCCATTGCAGTGGCAAGTCAGCGCAACAAAAAAGAAGGTACTGACGGTCATATTGAAGTGACAACGCTCAATCACCGATATGAAGATTGGGAAGATTTGCTTAAATTTGAAATTCTTGACGAAGATAGCTTTAAAAAGGAACGTAAGGCCAAGAAAAAACAAGAAAAAGCCGATGCCAAGAAAAATGCCGACCAGCATCGCAAACGCTTATACGTACTGGATTTCGACGGTGACGTAAGTGCCTCCGAGGTTGAGTTCTTGCGCCATGAAATTTCAGCGATACTGACCGTAGCTCGGCCAGAAGATGAAATTTTGCTGCGTTTGGAAAGTCCGGGCGGTATGGTGCACAGCTATGGCTTGGCGGCATCACAATTGCAGCGTATTCGCGCGCATGGCATTCCGCTCACGATTGCGATAGATCGTGTCGCCGCGAGTGGCGGGTATATGATGGCCTGTATTGGTAATCGCATTATGGCTGCACCTTTTGCGGTTATTGGCTCGATTGGTGTGGTTGCACAGCTCCCCAACTTCAATCGTCTGCTTAAAAAGCACGATGTTGATATTGAACTTCACACCGCCGGCGCACATAAGCGCACGCTTACCATGGTCGGCGAAAATACCGACGAAGGGCGCAAAAAGTTCATTGAAGAACTCGAAGAGACGCATGTTCTGTTCAAAGAATTTGTCAGTGAAAATCGTCCGCAATTGGAAATCGACAATATCGCGACGGGTGAAGTGTGGTATGGCTCTAAGGCTCTTGACGTAAAACTGGTTGATGAAATTCGTACCAGCGACGACTACTTGCTGAGCCAGCGTGCTGATAGTGATATTTACGCGGTGAGCTACCGCCAAAAACGCAGCTTACCAGAGCGTTTAGGTTTTGCTGCGGAAGGCGCGATAAATCGCACACTGACATCCCTACTGGCTAAATTGAGCCAAAACCGTTTTTAAACGGTAGCAATTTGAGATTACTGCCATTGAACGGTCTGCTTAATGCTACTTCCTTGAGTTCTCCGGCGTCGAAAATACGCCAGCGGGGCATAAAACTTTGGGAAGTTGTCTTAGTGTTAGCGATTTCTAGTGTAATAGTTATCGTCATTAGTGTGATTGTTATGAAGCGCATCGACACGGCGCTTAAAGAGCAGGTCGACACGGATATCCGTCGTCTATCCATGGCATTGCACCAATACAAACTTGACAATAAACGTTACCCCAGCAGCGAGCAGGGTTTAATTGCATTGTATATAGCGCCTACTATTGAGCCCGTTGCTGGCAAGTGGAATGGCCCCTATATCAATCGCGAAACCTTGTTGCTTGATCCCTGGAAGAATCCCTATATCTATATTAGCTCCGATGCACCGCCAGGATTTGAAATATCCTCACTTGGTGCAGATGCAAAACTTGGCGGTAAGAATCAAAATGCCGACGTGCATATCAGTTACCAGAGTGACGAACACTAAGCAGCTTAAACATTCGGTTTAAACTGGCCTAACGCGTAATTCCAGAAACAACAAACCCCGGTTAGACCGGGGTTTGTTGTTTCTATCGCGGCGGCCAGCGAGTATTTAGCCTCGCCGACCAAGCTCGGGTTTAATCAAAGAGCCATACGGACATTAAGGCAACTCCACTCATTACAATGGTATAGGGTAGAGCCATAATCACCATTTTACCGTAAGAGAGGCGAATGAGTGGTGCGAGTGCTGAGGTTAATAAAAATAGAAAGGCCGCTTGGCCGTTAGGTGTCGCAACACTGGGGATGTTGGTGCCGGTGTTGATCGCAACGGCTAGACGCTCAAGCTCCTCGTGAGTCAGATTCCCGGCATCGAAAGCCGCCTTCACTTCGTTGATATACACCGTAGCAACAAACACATTGTCGCTGATTACACTGAGTGCGCCGTTTGCGATAAAAAACATAACGGTACGCATTTGGCCTTCCATTGCTAACACGTAGTCAATGACGGGCTTAAATAAGTGCTGTTCATGAATAACGCCAACGATCGCGAAGAACACCACTAATAAGGCGGTGAAGGGCAGCGCTTCTTCAAATGCATGACCAATACGGTGTTCGTCTACAATACCGTTAAAGGCTGTTTGCAATACAATAATCGTTAATCCAATTAGCCCGACAGGCGCGAGGTGGAACGCGAGACCGATAACCAAAAACACCGCAACAAGGCCCTGCACAATCAGCATGGCTACGTCAGAAGGGGTGCGTTTACGATCCTGCTCTGCGGAATACTCCTCGAGTACGGTACGCACTGAGCTCGGCAACTTAGCGCCGTAGCCAAATTTCCCAGTCACTTCCAGTAGCATGCAGGTCAGGAGGCCGGCAAACAATACAGGCATGGTGATGGGTGACATGACGCGCAAGAAATCCATGAAATCCCAGCCCATTTTTTCTGCAATCAACAGGTTCTGAGGTTCGCCAACCAAGGTACAAACGCCCCCCAGTGCGGTACCGACAGCGCCGTGCATTAGCAAGCTACGTAAAAAGGCGCGGAACTGTTCAAGATCTTCGCGGGAGTTATCGGTGACCTTATCATCGTCCCCGTGGTCGTGATCGCTGTGGGAGTGATGCCCCCCCGATGCGACACGGTGATACACCGAGTAAAAACCGATTCCCACGGCAATTAAGACCGCTGTTACCGTTAGGGCATCTAGGAAGGCGCTTAACACTGCGGCCATCAATGAGAACAACAGTGATAAAGCTATTTTGGACTTTACGTTAAGGAGCAATTTTGTAAACACAAAAAGCAACAAATTCTTCATGAAGTAAATGCCGGCAACCATAAATACCAGTAGTAGAATTACTTCGAAGTTGTTGCGTGCTTCCATGTACACCGTTTCGGGTGAGGCCATGCCAATGATGATCGCTTCGATTGCGAGTAAGCCACCTGGCTGTAACGGGTAGCATTTTAGCGCCATGGCCAGAGTGAAGATAAATTCCGCGATCAGTGCCCAGCCAGCCACAAACGGCCCAGCGGTAAAGAAAAGAATTGGGTTAAGAATAAGAAAACCGATAATGGTTTTTTTGTACCATAGAGGCGCATTGCCTAAGAAGTTGCCAGCAAATGCTTGAACCATGCTCTGATTCATATAATCACTATCCTTAATAGTTGTCATTGGGCTAGGGGCGACCGCACGGCGCAGTCGGGTAATGACCGGCGGTAATGATAATACAGTCAGCAGCTCAGAACCATGAGAGTGTGGCAAACTATCCCAATCTATGGATAATTGTGTCTAATTGTTAAGTGCTATAGCGGCTTGTCAGTGCACTCGCGCTGATAATAGTGGTCCCTCAATGAGCTTGGAGTGCGGTAACGTATACGCAGCGGTATAATCAATCGCTCTCTGCGCTGCCACCTTTTTATGGTGGCTAACGTCTTTTTGGGGCTGTCGCCTTATGCGGTGTCACCATTAGGGCAATACAATTAACCACCAACCAACAGAGCACCATGGATATTATGGTATGACTAGTAAAGTGGTGGCCGAGTAGCATTTTGTATGCCCCCATACTCCAGCCTATGGCGAGGGCGAAACCGAGCATTTGGCGACGCCGCCGCTGGGCTTTGGGTAAATAGTACAGAGCTAATAAAGCGAAGCCGCCGCTGGCATGGCCAGCGGGAAAACAGCGCTGCTGCTTTTCTGGCATTCCACCTCTGGGATAAGATTCAAAAACCTTTATATAGGGTATTTCGCCGCCGTATTGGCTTAGCGCATAGGGGCACGCCACGTTCGTAGTCGCTTTTAGCGACGACACCGCAGCTGGGCCAAGGGGGAGGGCAATCAATACAATCAGCAGGCCTTGGTGATATTGCTGTATTAGTTGGTGCTTGCGGAAAAACAAGAGACTTACGACCAGCGCAAGTTCAAGTGCCAGCAAAAGTCTTTTGGGGCCGTCGTAGAAGAAAAAATGCCGCCAAGGGTGGCCGTCGATCTTAAGTAGCCATTCCTGGCTGTTGCGGTCGTATAAAAAATTTTGAACCCATAAGTCGAGGTTGCTAAGCTCAAAGCACAGCACAATTACTATGAGCGCGCACAGTGACCACAGCACATGCTTAGCGGGTGACATTGTGGTCTTCGTTATCGTCCTCGTCTTTTAGCGCGACGAGTTTTTTGTCGGACGCGGGTAAAAGCTCAGTTGTCACTTCAAATACCGCTAAGAGCGTATCAAATACGGCATCGTGGGAGTTTACTTGGTCTTTTAAGGCGAGCGATTGCGCAAAATCAATATCGGAAGATTCGCCGATCCAGGCAATTACCGGCACATGGGTCTGGGCTTCTGGTGCAAAGCTGTATGGCATACCGTGAAGGTAAATACCTGACTCCCCTAGAGACTCACCGTGGTCGCTGACGTAGAACATGGCTGTTTCGTATTTTGGTGAATTGGCTTTTAACAGTCCGATGACCTTGGACAAGAAATGGTCGGTATACAAAATCGTATTGTCGTAGGCGTTGATGATCTCTTGTCGCGTACAGTCTGCTAATTCTCCCGATTGGCACGCGGGGGTAAATTTCTCAAATTCTTTCGGGTAGCGACGGTGGTAAGCCGGGCCGTGGCTGCCCATTTGGTGCAATACCACTAATATGTCGCCACTTTTGCTGTCAATATACGTTTGTAAGCCGCTAAGCATACCAATGTCACGGCACTCTTCATCGCACACTGGGTTCAGGTCAGAACAGCGGAAATTTTCAAAGGGCACTCGGTTGGCAACGCCTTTGGAATCGGAATTATTGTCTCGCCACAAAACGTTTACACCGGCCGCCTGTAATAAATCTAAACCATTTTCGGTGTTGCGCGCGCTTTTTACATCGAAGCCGTCGTGAGCCGAATACGAGAACATGCAGGGTACTGAAATAGCCGTTGAAGTGCCGCAGGAGTGAATGTTGCTATAGCTAATTAAATTGGGCTCAGCAGCAAGGTGTGGGCTGGTGTCGCGGCCGTATCCATTTAAGGAGAAGTGATCAGCACGCGCCGTTTCACCGACCACGAGAATAACGAGCTCCGCGTGAGCCGCTGGGGTCTCGAGTATATTTGCAACGGCATTCAATTCCACAAATTGACGCGGTGCCGATGTAGGCGCAAAACTAGCAGCGAGCTGTAGGGCTGAGTATATCGGGTATGCGGGGCTAATATAGTAACGAACCGTTTTATGCTCCCGGAAAAAACTGGCGTATTGACTGCTGAATGAAAATACACACGCGGCCATAAGACCTATTGCCACCAAGCCCGTAAATACATGAGCTAACCTACTTTGTATTAACGGTTTGCGACGCGACGGCAGCCACCAAATGAGCGCTGTTGGGAGTAAACCCAGGAGAAACATCCGCAATGCCAAATTAACACTGAGTAAATCTGCAGACTCTGCCGCGTCTGTCTCAAAAATATTGCGGATCATTTCAATATCAATGACAGTGCCAAATTGGTCTGAAAAGTACGAGCTTGCCGCCGCGATCAACAAAAACAAACTCAGTGTTATTCGCCAGGGAAGGATCATGCTGATAATGGCCATTAATAAAACGAGGCAGGAGACCACCAGTATTGCCATCGAGATTAAGAATCCGGAATTACTGGTAAGTGGGTAGAGTTCAAGGACCGCGCTAAAGAAAGTCAGATTCGCTGTCACGGTTAGGAATACCGCGGTAAGGATAAAGATTTGATACGGTCGTAAACGGTAGGCAAATGACATAAGGTTTCTCAATGAATCGACAAGCTGGCTTCGGGGTTGAAATTACGAGGCCATGATTGAGTTCAATATCGACAAGTGGCGTAAATAAGATTACGGCAAACAGTATCGACTAATAATTAAGAAACACTTAAGGGGAGTTAAATAAGGCATATTGCGCAGCCACTGTTGTTGTGGCTATTGAACGGCGCAATTACCGCTTCAGGCTTGCTGCCCGATTTGGTCGTGATTGTTGGCACAGTGCAGAATCCAGGTGAGCACGCTGTTATCCATTGTTTGCCAATAGACCTTAAAACTGCAGCCGCGTTGCAGATGTCGTGTCAGATCGCACAGTAAGCTTAGTTCTAACTCTTGGCAGGATATATTAATGTTTGACACGTTTACGTCGAGAAAATCAAAATACCGGCCCACTTCGGGATAGAGAGCCTTAAAGAGCGATTCTTTCGCTGAAAAAACCACACTTAAGCCCTGGTCTGGATGCTGGAAATGCGTTGTGATCAAGGCCAATTCCGCTGGATTGACAATACTGGTGGCGAGTAATTCGAGATCTTGTGCGGGGATAAAAGATTCATAATCAATGCCGGGCCGAAGACGAGAAGGGCTGTCCACTAATTGCTTTGCCAACATACAATAAACCTGACCGCGATGGTGAGTGATCGCGCCGGCCACGCCGCTAGGCCAAACCGGGCTACGGTGACGACCGATACTAATGTTTGCGGGGGGCATACCAAGCGCGGCCATGGCGTGATTTGCCGCTATTCGGCCTGCGAGATATTCAGCCTTACGATGAGATACTGTTGAGGTTAACTGCGGCGGAAAGTTAATGTCATAGTGTTTAAAAAGTGCGTCGCTGTAGTTTGCGGCATCAAAGCTACAATGCATGCAAACACCAGTAAAATTAGGCAAGAGGATGGACCGCGGCGCACTCACAAATTCTGACGTGAGCGATTTATTCGCCTTCGCTGCGGTACTTAAAACGGTGTCACCAGTGTGTCGGTGTGGGTGTTTTTAGTCGCTGGTGCGGTGCTCCCCGTAAATTTCTCTAGAACACCCCATTCTTCGAGCGTTGCAATTGCCGTCTTTACGCCGTCTTCTTGTGCTATTTTGCTGGCAAGTAGGGCTGCTGCAGTTTGCATTTCGTCAGCGCTTGCTGCTGTGATTGCTGCGGCTAATTGCTCTGCCGTTAGCGTTTTGCGCATAAGCGCCGCCGGTGCAACACCGTTTTGCTTTAGTCGCCATGCCCAGAAGGGTTGGTCGCCAAAAAAGGGAACGATCACGGACGGTATACCAGCTCGAATGGTTGCCGCGGTGGTTCCTGCGCCGCCGTGATGTACAGCAAGTGCGACCTGAGGGAAGAGCCAGTCGTGGGGCGCAGCATCGATAAATAAAACGTTTGGATTGCGGTGATCTTGAGCGGCCAATCCGCCCCATCCGGTAGCTATTATCGCGCGGCGACCTGTTTTCGCAATGGCTTCATTGATTATCGTGCTTAGGCCGTCGGTATCGTCACTGAGCATGCTACCAAAGCCAATGTAGATCGGTTTATCTCCGCAACTCAGAAATGCATTTAGCTCAGCCGAGGGCTGCCATTTGGCTTCGCCTTGTAAGAACCAGTTTCCGGTTACTTGCACACCCTGTGGCCAACTCGGTGACCGTGGAAGCAATGCGGGGCTATAGCCATATAGAATACGTCGGTCTTGTTTCTTCTGACGATAATACGGCCCGTACCAGGGCAGGGGTTCTAAATTTAAAGATTTGCGCACTGGGCCATAAGCCGCGCTGAGCATGCGCCAAGTTACGCCGCGTAATACGTGGTACAGAAGTTCATTCAGTGTGCCGTTTCGCGGCCGGGCCGGGGGCGTTAACATCATCGGTGGAATATCAGGACACGGGGTCACCGGTTGTAAGTGGGTTTCGATCGCGGGAATCCCAAGCGCTTCACCAAGGGAGTTTGCTAGCACTGCCATCATGCCGTTGCCTAAGAGCAAATCTGCGCCCTCGGCGGCAGTAAGGCCTTCACTTGCCCAATGCTGCGACATATCTTTAAGATGACGACGCGCGGTACTTATTAATGCCAGCGGGTTTAATCCCCGCTGAATGGCACGCGGGTCTTTTGCCATGACCTCCAGAAAATCTGCGGTGAGCGGTGAATATCGCAAGCCGTGACTGCGAACCAATGTCGCGCAGGTTTGGCCGCTGGCAATACACACTTTGTGGCCGACAGATTGAAGCCCAAGCCCCAAAGCAATGAAAGGGCGAACGTCGCCTTGGGTGCCGATACTAAAGATTGTGATATTCATTTATATCCCGTGTAAGACCTTAGCGGATGGCTGAGCCATAAGCGTGTCTGCAATTAGGGGACCGATCAGTTCTAATGGCTGGGCATCAAACATTTGCTGGTGATGGCAGTCCACGGTATGCACACTCAATTCGCCGACATAGTCTTGCCATACCTCGGCGTTGTTCTGAATCACATCGCCAATCGCGCACTCGGCAGTTTGATTCGCAGCAACAAACAACATGTCTGCCTTGATTTTACCGGGCACAAAGTCGCGTGAAATTGCCAGGTTGTTTTCGATAATCTGCTGCACGCTAGCAATGATTTGCTTATTACTTTGCTGCATTTCTTTTACAAATGGCAGATTGTATACATCGTATTCTTGGCATAAGAAGGCGCTGAGTTCGCCCATGTTTTGCGAATCAGCAGGTAGCGCGTTAGGGCTTAAGCCCATAAAGCTGAGGGCACTTTTTACTAGCAGGCGTTCATCGGTTGCGCGTTCTTCACCTTGTAAGTAAGGGTAGGCATCGAGCAGCGCTAGGTATTCAATTTGTTCGCCGTCAGCCTCTAAGCGTCTGGCAACTTCGTGAGCGAGTAATCCTCCCATTGACCAACCCAATAGTTTGTAGGGTCCGGCGGGCTGTACCCGACGGATATGCTCAATATATTCTTTTGCCATTTCTGCGATGCTCTGCGGCAGTCGGCTACCGGTGCTATGCGGATTCTCAGTTGTTAATCCTCTGGCCTGAATCCCGTAAAGATTTTGCTCACTATTCAAGTAGCGACCTAAACCGGTATAGGCCCAGCTCAAACCAATAACTGGATGGATACAGAATAGCGGCGCTACCGTACCAGCTGATTTTAGTGGCAACATGACACCAAGTGGGTCCACGGCTTTCTGTGATTGCAGTTGTTCGCTCAGCTCGGCAATTGTGCTGGCTTCAAATACTGCGGCGAGGGGAATATCCCGTTTCATTAATTCGCGCAAGCGTGAAATCATTCGTGCAGCGGTCAGTGAGTCGCCACCTAGGTCAAAAAAGCTATCATGAATGCCAATCTTTTCGAGTTCAAAAACCTCACACCAAAGGTCGACCAATTGATTTTCTAACGCATTGCGCGGCGCCACATAAGTTTGGGTCAGCTGCCAGCTTGGTTCGGGTAGGGCGTTGCGGTCCAGCTTGCCATTTACGTTGGTCGGCAGGCTATCAACACATACAAATACCGCTGGAATCATATAATCCGGCAGGGTTTGCTCCAGCTGTTTGCGCAGCGCGGCCGTATCGATATCCACTTGACTGCCGTTGTCATCGCTTACCGCAAGGATATGGGCAACCAGTTTTTGATCACCTCGGGGATCTTTACGTAGGGTGACAACGGCCTGTTTGACGGCCGCGTGTCGCTGAATATTGGCCTCAACATCTTCGGCCTCAACCCGGAAGCCACGGATCTTAATTTGAAAATCATTGCGGCCGAGGTATTCCAATACCCCGTCTGCTCGCCAGCGCGCAAGATCGCCGGTCTTGTAGAGTCTTCCTTCGCCAAAGGGGTTGCTAACAAACCGTTCGGCAGTCAATTCTGGGCGGTGTAAGTAGCCTTTCGCCACGCCGCTACCGCCGATAAATAACTCGCCGATTGCACCCAGTGGCACGGCTTGCATAGTTTGATCAAGGACATAAACCTTAGTGTTGTTGATTGGACGACCTATTGGTGGCATGTCTAGGTCGTCGCCGTCTAAGCGCATAATCGTAGACCAGATCGTAGTCTCAGTTGGCCCGTAAAGATTAATAATTGGGTGACCAAGCTTGCGCATTTTTTGGGCTAATTGTGCGGGAAGTGCTTCGCCGCCAACGAGTGGGCGAACGTTCTGGAGCTGGTCGGCATGGTCTGCAAGAAGAGCCTGCCAATGCGAGGGGGTTGCCTGCATCACGGTAATATTTTGATCAGTAATTAGGCGTGCTAGCGCCGACGGGTCTTTGGCGACGTCACGACTTGCCATAACCACTTGTGCGCCAACGATTAAGGGCAGGTAGAGTTCAAGGGCAGCAATATCAAACGCCACGGTGGTGAGGGCAAGTAATTTGTCGCTGGCCGTAATGTGTAGCTCGTCTTGCATAGCCAAAAGGAAATTGAGCAAACCGGTATGGCTTATCTCAACGCCTTTGGGGCGGCCAGTCGACCCAGAAGTGTAAATGACATAGGCGCTGGTATCGCCGCCACTGATGGCTGCAGTATCGGCGGTATAAGCCTCAGCGATATCCAAATCAATGGTATCGAGATTGAGGACTGCAGCATTGTCGGTGAATTGCTTGTCGCTTATGCCCGTGGTTGACAGCATGAGCTGTGGTTTGCCTTCCTCTAAGACCATAGCTAAACGTTCAGCCGGCGCGTTTGGGTCTAAGGGCAAATACGCTGCGCCGGTTTTCATTATTGCTAACAGGGCGGTAAGCATTGATTCGTCGCGGGGCAGTGCAATTGCAACAAGGTCACCTTCACAAACATTGCGTGAACCCAGTAAATTCACCAAATTATTCACACGCTGCGACAGCGATTGATAAGTGATTTTTTGCTCACCAGACACAAGCGCAATCGCATGTGGTGTCTTCGCAACTTGTTGTTCAAACAGCGTAATTAAATTTGTATCCGGTAATGCTTTGTCGGTGCTATTCCATTCGTTGAGCAGCAGGTGCTTCTCTGTTTCAGCAAGCAACTCTAACTGAGAGATCGATGTTGTCGGATTGCTCAAAACAGCGTTAATAAGGCGCACGAAGCGATCTCGATGTTTGTCTAAGTCTGTTTGTGTGTAGAGAGCTGGGTTAGCGTCGAAATCAATTCGCAGCCCTTCGTTATCACCACGGTCGTAAATAAATACGGTTAAATCTTCTACAGTGCCATTGCACACGTTTTGCGCGAGGCATTTATGGCCGCCAAAATTTAAGTCGTAGTCAAAAGGCTCAATGTTTACCCCAACCCAAGAAATTTGCTGGCCCTGGCCGAGTAAACCCAGCTCACGGCGCAGATCTTCGTAGCGAAATTGCTGGTGGCGTAATGACTGGCGAACGGTCTTGGAAACCTGTTTGAGTAAACTGGTTAAATTTAAATCGGCATTCATAGCCAAGCGGATTGATACCGCGTTGGCCATCATGCTCGGAATATTGCGCATTTCACGGTTGGCCCGCGCTGTAACAGGCATACCAAACACTAAGTCGTCAGAGCCCGTCATCCTATAAATGTATGCAGCGAATAGGCTTATTAACACCTGAGGCAAACTACCTTCCGCTTGTTTGCCGAGCTGCCGAAGAGTGCTGCTAGCGCTAGAAGATAGACGGGCAGTACTTCGGCGTAGACCCCCAGCACGAACCGCTTTATGCGTTGTCAGGGACACAGCGTCGGGTAGTGATTTTAGTTCTTCTAGCCAGTATGCGCGGTCACGCAGATAGCGGCTGGATTGCAAATACTTCGTTTCAAGCTCGTGTTGTAGCTTTAGCGGTAAAAATGGGCTGGGGCCAATATCCCGATCTTCGAGTAAGGCGTTATATATTTCCGCGCAACGGCGCGAAATAATGCCAGCGCCAAAGCCATCTAACACAACATGATGGCTGCGTTGGTACCAGAAGAAACAATTTTCACTAATCTTAAAGAGGGCACAAACCCAAAGTGGATCGCAGGCGAGGTCAACGGGCTGACTGAGTTCATGCATCATCCATGCTTCAGCCGTCGCCCGCGGATCATCGACATGGCTCATATCAATATAAGGAAATGTCCACTTGTAGCTGTCGAGTATTATTTGTCTTGGGCCGTCGTCAGTATCAAGTATTTCAACCCGAGTCGTCTCTGCCTCAACGGTTATCTGATTTAACGCAGCAATGAATACATCGGGCTGTATAGCACCAAGAATTTCGCAGTACTCAGCGATATTGTAAATCGCATTTTTAGGACCTATTTTCTCGCCAAACCAAAGTCCACGTTGCGATTGTGCTAGGGGAAGAATCCCCGCATCTAAACTTGTTTTCTCCGCTTCCTTATTAAGAAGCGCCTTAGAATTTTGATAAGCATCTTGCTCAATGGATAAATACACGTCGTTCTCAGATACAAGGGCTACTGTAGGGCGTAGCTTTGCAGTGATACTTTCGGTCATGAGCTTGATCTCTATAGCAAATTTACAATTCGAATCAGTGACACAAATTAACAAGTGAATGTTGTCGCGGTAGGCTTACGGCTAAAAGCGCGAACAAGTGTTTTTCGAAAACGTTGAGTTCAAATTTATGTTCGAGCAAAACTATTCTCACTGATGGCGAGCTATTCGCTTGCCTAGCCCAAACTAAAATAGGCTTACAGCCCTAAAAATGCCCTACACCGTTTTCGCGTTCCTGCCGTAGGCTGTAAAGGTATCATACGTATTATTACTTATCATGTAGTGTGACATAGTGCTCATGAATTAATATCAATGCATTAGAAATCGATATTTATTGCCAGTAATACACGGTCTCTAAAGAGTGTGAACTTTTGGTAATGCAAGGTGGCAAATGGTATATATGTGTCGTAGTGAAGTATTTTGATGAGGGATTAATCTGAGCAGCTAACATAGGTAAGCGCCCTGGCTGAGGCGCTGTATACGAGAAAGAGTGGGGAGGGCTGTTCTATAAGGGTGGTGCGAGGAGCCGAGGTTATCGGTATTAGGCCACTTCAGCTTTTGCGATCAAACGGTCTAACTCTTGCTGATAGCTGCGTAAAACCGGATTTATATTGTTACGCTGTTTAACTTCTAATTCGCCGAGCTGTTCGGTAATCGGTAAGTTTAAAAGCGTTTTCAGTGTTTTCATTGTGGCGGAGGGGTTGGCGACGAGGCTTTTATAGTCGATTTCGATAGCACGATCGCCAGGCATTTCGGCTATCTCATTACGGTATCTCACAACTTGCCGGGCGACGTCCTTTGCTAATAAGCCCCTTGTCAGGCGGGCGCTATTATTACGGCCGATAGCTTTGCGCACACCGCGTAAACCCATCCATGCAATATAGCCCACTCGGTAGCCACTGCGACCTTTCCCGGTATCAAGTAAGGTCTCGAGGTAGTGTTGTGGCCCTTCTATATAGGAAAGTAGGGCATTGAGCATACTATTGAGCACGGAAATCGGCTCACGAGAAATATAAATGAAGCGGGCGTCTGGGTAGTAGCTCAGAATCCGCTTGGCGTTACCTGTGTCCCAAGGATTTTTTAATAGCACCGCTTGTTTGTCCTCTTGCACTGCCAATAGCTTCTGGCACATGGTCGAGAACAATGCTCGGTTCTTATCACATAGCTTAAAGGTACCTGTTTTTTTCCGAAGCAAGAATCCATATTCCTCTACGGCATCGGCGTTAATTTCAGTGCCATCAATATTGCGATCTTTAATCCCTAAGTCTGCAAAATAGTGGTTGAGCCGATCTTTATCTTGCTGTTCAGTCCCATTCGCCTTATTGCTTAGAAGACGATCAAAATACATTAAGTGGTACAAACTCAAGTGCGCTAATGGGAAAGACTTGGCAATACAATCGTATAAAAATGTTGTGCCTGAACGGTGTAAACCCATTATAAATACTGGCCTGACAGGGAGGTGTTTGATCTCGTCAAGCTTGGTAAGGTCTTCATTTGTGCTTGGGAATTGTGCAGTCATAAAACGACTCTTAAATTTAATATGCTACATAGCTGGTGTAGCTAAATGCGGAAACGCCGGAGTAAATCTTAGA
>TARA_R110001599_G_scaffold298022_1_pt1 | contig 18470 bp, 19 predicted proteins | sample TARA_R110001599 | Tara Oceans TARA_R110001599 (sample SAMEA4398360) | marine metagenome | biome: Polar Biome; feature: [MES] marine water layer (ENVO:01000295) within the mesopelagic zone...; material: water (ENVO:00002006), including particulate matter (ENVO:01000060) such... | reverse complement strand
AGTGTTGATGACGTTTGGTCTGATAAAACACAAACACTTCTTTCAACACACTCACCATTTATGATTTCCTCTCTTAAAAAGTCAGAGGTTTATGCTTTCGAACGGAATGAAAATGGTTTAATTCAAATGAATGCTGTGGAAAATCAAACCTATGGTGCTTCTTTCGATGTGTTAATTAGGGAGCACTTTGACCTGCAGTCGCTCATATCGCAAACGGTCGTTAAAGATATAAAAAGCCATCTTCCGCAAGACGACTCACCGCAAGCAAGAAAACAGTCTAGAGAGTGGATCGCAGAGAATATCGGTGAATCGATGGAAAAGGCTTATCTACTAAGGAAGTTAAAAGACTGATGTTATTTCCTCTTGCTGCTAACTCTCCTAGATGCAAAGTATTTGAGAAGCTTAATGCTGAGTTGCTTTATTTTCTCAATAAAAGCATAACCGCCAAACAGTTCAGACGCTCACTTTTTTCTACAGAAACTGGGCAAGAATGTTGGAAAAATACACCGACAAAAGAAAAATTTAAGGCAGTATTTGGGTTATTGCCGAGAGATGAGAATGATAGAAGGGAAATCTATGATTCAATCAATGATTGCCAAAATATATCACTGTTGTTTAGTGATAAAGCAATTGAGGCCCCTCGTATTGCTCCAGAAGAATTATTTGTAGTATTTAAATCCTTAACTACGCATCTATTTAACAGAACAAAAGATCTAGCCGGTGTTATCACTGATGCAAATGAGTCTATCGAGGAGCATTATCAGGCATATGTAAGGGCCAACTCTGAGCTTTGCTTTGTATGCGGGACGAACAGTTTGGCACAGAATAGATTTAATGTATTAGATGATGAACAGTGGAGGTCAGACTACGATCATCTCTTGTGCAAGGACAAATACCCTGTTTATTCCTGCCATCCTGATAATTTTTTACCAACATGCCACATATGTAATAGCAAAGCTAAAGGCGCATTAGATGCTTTGTTTTGTGGGTCTGATCGAAGAAGAGCGCCATATCCATTACCGCCTTTGAACGACAGTATATTTGACAAAATTACCGTTAGAACAGTGTTTAATGAGTTAATCAATTGTGCTGCAGATGAAAACATCAACCCGCTTTGTCAGGTGGATTTTGAGTACATCAATCATACCGCTGATGAAAATGAGATGATTCAAGCATGGATTGAGTTATATAAAGTACCTCAACGAGTTGGTGCACGAATAGCCAAAACTTTCTGTGAATATATTGCTTCAGATTGCACACCAGAAGATTATGGTGATTTTTGCTATCAAATAGCCCGTAAAGCCAGACAAGAACCAGCAGATATGAAAATAACTGAATGGCGGTTTTGGTGGTTTAGACTTTATGAATGGTTAAATGCTCAAGTTGAAGACGTTAAACGTGATGCATGGGCTTTGATCATCTGGAAAATACAGCAGGAAAATAACAATAATAATGCAGCTCGTACATACGGCATTTAAAAAGGGAGTCAATGATGGCAGTTTGGTTAGTAAGAGCAGGTGCCCAAGGGCAATTCGAGCAGAAGTTTCTTCAAGAAAATAAAATCTATTTAACCTGGGATGATCTCAATACGCCCTTAGATAAAATGTCTGATCGCCAAGAGTTAATCTCTAAACTTGGCGAATTAGAGCCGGATGCAAAGCCTAAAAAGCTCTCTAATCATGCCAGCCAAATCTGGCCATTTGCTCATACGATGCAAGAGGGTGACAGAGTTATTTTGCCTTCCAAGACGCAACCGGTCATTTACATCGGAAAAATTACCTCTGCTTACCATCATCAAGAAAATGGTACTAATCCATTCTTTCACTGGCGTTCGGTAGAATGGTTGCCCGATGCCGTTCCTCGGTCTCACTTTTCACAAGACATATTATTTAGCTTTGGCGCGTTTATGACTATTTGTCGCATCACACGCAACAATGCAGAAGAAAGAATAAATCAGATGGAAGCATCTGGTTGGAAAGCCGAGACACGCAAACAAATAGTTAATTCAGGTTCCAACTCAATAGCCGATGACGATGCTGTCGATGAGCAAGTCGATTTTGACTTAGAAGAACTCGCGCATGCTCAAATTATCAAATTGATTGAAGCGAGATTTAAAGGCCACAGCCTTACACGCCTGGTAAAAGCCATTTTAGAAGCGCAAGGTTATACCTGCTGGCAAAGCCCGGAAGGTGCCGATGGTGGCGTCGATATTTTAGCGGGGGATGGCCCCATGGGGTTTGGTCGGCAGAATATCTGCATCGAAGTGAAGTCTGGAGATGGGCTAGTAGATCGGCCAACCGTCGACAAACTCATTGGTGCGATGACCAAGTTCAACGCTCCACAAGGCTTATTTGTATCCTGGGGTGGCTTCAAATCAAACGTACAGAAAGAACTAGCATCAAGCTTCTTCCGAGTTCGTCTATGGACACAGCAAGACTTGCTGGAACAGATCTTCCAATACTATGAAAAGTTGGACGAAGAGATCAAAGCCGAGCTGCCCTTAAAGCGTGTTTGGACAGTGGCAAATGTTGAGTGATTGAACGTTGATTACTTTTTCAAGGTAAGCGGAGATAGCTGAGATAGCGGGGTTAAAATCGTTATCTCAGTTGTGTCTGATAAAGACTGTTATATGATGAAGCAACGCCTTAGCGGTGCTACTTTTCTTTTTTAGTCTGGACCTCAGATAATGCTTTTTTGATTCTTTTTGCCGCGTTCATAGACCAATTTGATGAGAAAACGTACATTGAAAATACTGCGAGACCAGAAGTGAGTACAAGTCCTGTTATTACGCTGGCTAACGATTTAGAGCCAGAGAATACAAATACTATAAAGACGATCCCAGCAAATAATAGAAATATAGTGCCAACAAATATATTGTATCCGTAGGATATCTTGTCAGAAGCTGAAAACTCTTTTACGTTAACTTCACCAGAGTGTGAGAATTCTATGAAAGGTAGTGCTCTTCTAATTTGAACCCAATCTACACAATAAGAGATAAGCTTGTGTAACCTAATCAGATTACTTCTTAGAGATTTCTCTGCGACAATATTTGTGGCTTTTCTAAAGAAATGACTGGCATGCTGATCTTTGATGACTTCAGCTACCTCATCGTCAATGAAATCTTTGTTTCCTAGGTAAGATTCATAACTAGTTATCCGTTCTTTTTTTCTTTTCTCTGCTAAGTTGAATATTTCTCTGCTTCTTTTATTTAGAAGAACCCAAATAACTAAGATCAGTAAAAGAACCCATCCTGACCAATGGGTTCTGAGTAGTTCTACAAACGTGTCTGCAAAGTCAGGTACACTTTTAAGAAAATTTGAGTATTCGTTAAGGTCTGGTGCTTTATTTGGCATCGATTTTCCTTTCGTAAATATTGGTTAGAGGCAGCGTTTGATCATCAAAGTGACCAACGAAGCCCTGTTTCTCTTATGTGAACGATAGAAAGGTAGCTGACTCATAAAATGAGCCAGCTACCAATTTTTTATCGAGCTTTATTCGATTGAGAAAGAATTGAAGCTGCTAACGATTTTGTAGTGTCGTTATACTTGTCGCTTTTCATAACACTTGAAGCAACTTGCTCTAATTTATCTCCGGTTTGATTGGAACTTCCTGTTTGGCTCAGTACGGAGCCAGCAAGAGTTTTTTGTATTTGAGACGTGCTGCTGTCTGTTAGAACAGACGAGGCGAGTGATGCCATTTTTTTAGATGACTGTTTACGATTAATCATAGTATTAAACCTTTCAACAAAATAATAAAAATGCCAGCCTCACTATGTGAGGCTTGGCGTTTACTCAATGGTTATACGCTTTCTATCGGTACTAAGATCGGCCAAGCCTTACAACCATACTGGCGTGCATCCAGCATTTGGTTAGACTTAGGATCTTTTCGATAGCGACGAAAGATGAGTTTCATTCCCTTAGGAACTTCAATCTTCTTATTCGAGGCCATTAGAGCTTCCTCCTAAATATGGAGGTGTCGGTTGAAAGTTATAGCGATTTCGACTACAGTCTTTATGAGCGTATCGCAAAGCTTCCATGAGTACACCTCACTGGATTTTGGGTTACTCGCTGCAGGCGATGTTGGCGCATCGCTTGCAGTACCTACCCGGTTAATCAAATACCAACTCTCTTACTTCTTTATTTCCTATTAATCTGTTAAAAATTCGATAGTCTTTTGCTTCTTTTCTATAACGACCTGCAATTATTGCAGGATTAACGCTAAGTTTTTTGGCTAGGTCTTTGACATTTTTGGGTGATGTTAGAATGTCAAAATACATTTGCCAGTCTTGTTGAGGCATCAGGGCATTTAAAGCTAGTTGGTCAGCTTCATCTTCCTTTGTATTTATCTCATCGCTAGTTTCGACATCGTCAAAGTAAATATCTGAAGTGCCTTTTAGATGCAAAGATACATGGGCGAGTTCATGCATTAGCACAAACCAGAAGTTATCGAGTCGATCGTATCTGACTGTCATTCCAATAACAGGATTGTTATTTACTCCCCACATGGCAGCGCCGTCTAAATAAGTCTTAGGCAAGTGTTTTTCAAAAATAAGGTGGATTCCGTTATTAGCTAACTCCTGTTTGGCTATAAGAGGTCCGTTATCCAAGCGTGATAACTTAAGAATTTCATTCATGAAGTCACGGTTGATGAGATCTAAATCGCATTTGCAAATCGAGGTTTTTAAAGACTCATTTAATACTTTTGCTTGCCATGCTCTCAAGGCTAGTCGGTCCATTTTGGAATTAGTGAAATGTGGTGCATTACTGCGTAAATGTGCTGATTGGTTGTCGCCAAAAGGGTCCATTCCTACAGGTTCAAATAAACCTTTAATAGCTTCTTCTGCTCTACCTAAAGCTTCAGAAGTGCTTGATAAAGTATTACCGAAGAAACCTTGTTTAAACATGGCTTTAACAGGGAAGTCAGTATATTCAACTTCTCGTTTGTCGAGATCATATTTCTGTTCTTGCATTAATACTTTGTAGGAAATTCCTAAGCCTTTATGTAAACTTTTGATCATAGAAAGACTAAGGGGCTTTTTGCGGTTAAGTATCTCGGACACTCGACTTTGTGTACCAAGAAAAGGAATCAAGTCTCTCTTAGTTAAACCTTGCTGCTCCATACGAAACTCAATAGCCTCAATGGGGTCAGGCATTCCGAGATTGAACTCCTCTTTCTCATATTGCTCAATTAACAAAGCAAGTACTTCAATGAGATCTGCATTTAGGTCAGGGCTTTGTTCTATAAGTGAATCAAAGTACTTTTTTGTTTGTTGGTACTCTTCTTGATTTGAAATAATTTTAATATTCATTTTGTTCACCTAATTGAGATCCCATTTGCTATATGCCGCTGGAGTGCCTACATTTTCAACTCTTAAAACCCCACTTTTATATAAGGGAAGTGCCATTATCTTGCACGCACCTTCATAGAGATGAAAAACTACTTTGTTGCATGGAAGATTGTCTACGCCGTTAAACTTAGCTTTGATACATTCAAAGCTGGACCAAGACTCAGACTCAACTTCGCATAGCCAGCTCTGCAATGCAGCTTTAGAGTCTGCATTATTGCTAGCAAAATTCATTAGCTCATCTCGCCCTATTATTCGCAATATTTCTTCCTCAGGATAATTGGAAATCATTATTGCATCCAAATAATGTAATTTCAAATGTTTTTTGGGGGAATGTATGGTGGAAGTTTTAGGGGAGACTATAGTGAGATTAGAGGCTATTAGATTCACGATACTATAAATAACCCCGTTATCTCCTGTATCTCCGCTACTCTATCTTTGTAAGCTTCCAGCGAGCTGAGTTTTTCGTACTATCTTGTATCTTATGCAATCTGATGCCGCCTGCTATTCTACCCCGACGCTCTCCGAGAAATTTACCCAATGATAGTGGGCTTAACTTGCTTTGCCCGCAATCTTCTAAAGTCTCTGTAATTTCCTGGGCTTTCATGCTGCCACTTTTCAAAAACGAAGAAAGCTCCTTCGACGTAAACGACCTATCTTCAAAATGATCATACAGGTTATGAAATAAACTGATGAGAGCTTGCGCTTCGCTATCAAATTCTCTGCCTTTGTTGAGTGATTCCGAAATATCACAATACTCTCCTGGCATTACATACTCGCCAAGCCATGCAATCGGTGTACGTACGAGATCTGCCCACTTTTCGAAGCTGGCAATTGATCCCTCTGGTTTCCAGTCTCGCAGATACTCAATACTGTTAAACCAACCTAGTAGGATTGTTAGAGCTGCATTAACTAGTTGATGCCGGTTTTCCAAACAGTATAGTAGAGGGTCAATATCGAACTCACGATGGTGAGGGTTTTCGATGTTAGATTCGAGCCTAGATGTAAATACACGCCTAACGAGGTCACTATCAAACAGCATATTATTACCGGTGAGCAGAACCAGGCAATTGAAGTTTATCGTTGGACTTTCATTTGTTCCAAGCTTACGGTCACTCATCAAGCCTGAAGTTAGCACGCTTGCAAGTGTTGCCGATTTGAATTGTCCGACGATGTTGTCATGAATGTATGTGTTTTGGTCATTTAATCCAATTGTGAGAAGTCGCTTTCTCATTTCTTCGTCATTTTTTAGGTCTGTATGCAGCCAGACCGTTGGGATTTGCCCACTGGCTATGGCCCCTATAGTTTGAGCTAATAACGTTTTACCACTGCCCTGAGTCGAGGCGTCATATGAGAAGGCTGGAAGTGTTCTCAGGGTTGGGCGAACGATAGCTGTTAAAATGGCAGCGAGATGAACGCTTTTATCCAGTATTCCAGCGAAAGGAAAGTCTTTGAACACAAACATTAGTTCGTTGACTGCTGATTTAACCTCAGTGTGAGAAGGTGTTTCGTTAATCTCAGGAAATGTACTTTCCAAGTCTACATATATTCCAGAGTCTTCGTTGTACCCCTGTTTGCTAATGAGTTTTCCATTTACATCGATAGTTGGGATAGTTATCACTGACGAGATTATCTGAAAATTATGATACTTTGAAATCGAGATTAGGGATTTCAGTAACTTGTCGGGAGGATCAATAGGTAGAGTTTCCTTGGCATCTTTATCACTCACTCTTCTATATTGAATAATGCTTGCAAGGTAGTGGGACAATAAGTGCTCATCAAATCTGATTAATTTACCCTCAATTACCGTAACTAGTTGATCGTTGAATAAGAATACATCTGGTCTTTTCTCTAGCATTGAAAGTGTTCGATTAATAGTTTCAGCAGTGTCGCCCTTCTTTATAATGACACTCTGCCTTTGGCTGACCAAGCGATAAATAATTTCACCAGAAGGAGTATATACACGAAGATATTTTGTACCTCCAAGCAAGAATAATTTACCTAAGTTTTTTGAATCTGGATTTATTGGGCAAAGTGTTGTCTGGTGATGATAATCTTCAGGGGTTTCGAGTATCTCTGATATGGTAATAGTTGAGCCGTCTGACAGTGATATCAGGTAGTCGGGTTCAAGAATTTTATTATCTAAAGCCTTCCAAATAAGCGCTCGCGCTTTCCCTACCTTCATCTCAGATTGTTTAGTAAATTCAAGGGAACGTTTATTGACAAAAAGTTTCCGAGCTTTATAGGCTGAGTTTTGTGCTTGATCGCTTAGTTCTTTCTTAATCTTTTTGGAAGAGGTGATCTGTTCATTAGTCAATTGTACTGCAACTTGTTGAGGGTGAGGTAATACCTCAAGTACATGTTGCGAATCGGTTAGCATTGTTGTGCTAGTACATATGCTGATCTCACAATCATTAATTGCAAACTTTTCTATTAAGTCTCCGGTTTCTGTTTGTGTATATGAGGCATATCCGTTCATCCAGCAATGATTCTTAATTGTCGAAATGACTGGATCAAGGTTTCGCGCCTGTCCGCGCGCGGGGATTGAAATTTGGGAGATACTTTTATCTACATTCTGCGTCTCAATATTTACGTTGAGAACTTGGGCTATGGAGGAAATGGCTTTTTGGTGTAGGTGTTGTTCTCCTTCAATTGTTATTAGCAGAGAATTTACTGAAAACGAGTTTAATGTAGTGGTTTTAGGTGCGTGAGTATTAATACTTTCTGTCATGATTTAGATCTCTATAGTTAAAAGGTCTAATCAATTTATTCTTTGTAAACCCTAAAAAAGCTCCAAAAGATTTCGTTAAGCGTAAGCATTAACCATTCTGCTTCAAAAAGTCCCATCAAGTTGCATAAATTCTCTGCATGATAGTATGTTAATACCTGCTTTGGTTCATTGCGGTGACTCCTTTACGAGGGGGCGGGGTGGAAAGCGTATCTGATCAATACGTTGTTTTTTCCACCTCTCTTTTCTAGATTTTCTTGTGATGCTGATACAATCTTTATAGCATATTGAAAGTTTAGTTCGTGAAAAACTCGACTACTTTTTATCCTTCAAGGCTATCTTTAAAGTTCGTACAAAGATGACTTAAGAAACATGTAAACTCAACTATTTACAAAGCGTGTGAGCCATTCGGCTAAATTATAAGTAAGCTCTTATACACACATGTTCTAATACCATAATTGATAAATATGCTAGAATTTTAAGGTCGTTAGGAAATTTGCCGATAATATCGGTATTACGTTTGATTTGAAGTAAAAGAAAATGGCTATAGCTTACGCACACATTAATCCAGATATACTTAGATGGGCTAGAGAAAGGGCTCAATTAAGCATTGATGCGCTTGCAAGAAAGCTTAATACATCTGGAGATACGCTTGAAGCCTGGGAAAAAGGTGAAAAAAGAATCACTATAAAGCAGGCTAAAACCGTAGCAGAAAAAACGTATGTGCCTTTTGGTTACCTATTTCTAAAGAAAACACCTGAAGAAAATCTTCCAATTCCCGACTTAAGAACAATCGATGGTGAGCAAGTTCGTCAGCCAAGTGCTGAGCTGCTGAAAATAATTCAAATAGTACTGGCACAACAAGGCTGGTACCAAGAGTATTTAAATACTCAGGGCACTGATAAAAATTCTGTAATTGGTCGCTTTTCAATAAAAGATAGTGTTTCCACAATTGTAGAAGACATGAGATTCGTGCTGAATGTAGATCCGCATCCCGTTCGTGGAAATTGGGAAGATTATGTTCGCGATCTTGTTAATCGAATTGAAGAAGCTGGCATACTTGTAATAAGACAAGGTGATCTGGGGCACCACTCTAAACCTTTATCTGTTGAAGAGTTTAGAGGGTTTGCTATATACGATGAGATAGCGCCGGTTATTTTTGTGAACCAATCTGACGTACCCAGCGCAAGACTATTCACCCTTATCCATGAGTTAGCTCACATATGGATTGGTCAAAGTGGCGTTTCTGATGGCAATGCCAATACTCATAGACGAGAAGAAGTTTTATGTAATGCTGTTGCAGCTGAGTTTCTTGTACCTGGAGATGAGTTCTTACCAAGGTGGAATGACTTAGAAGATTGGACTGATAACTTGCCATCTTTAGAAGCTCATTTTCGTGTGAGTACTTGGGTGCTTGCCAGAAGAGCATTAACATTTAATTTAATAAATAACGCTCAATACAACCAATATATTGCTTTTGTTAAACGACAATATGAGCGATTAAACCGAGACCGTGATGGTGGCCCAACCTATTATATGACAAAGAAAAGTCAGCTAAGTGAGCGTTTTTCTCGTGCTTTAGTGGCAGAGACTTTGAGCGGTAGAGTTTTACTTCGAGATGCCGCACAGCTTTTAAATATGAAGCCACACAACATCAATAATTTCGCCAAGGAACTCGGTATTTGAAATATTTATTAGACTCAAACACTTATATCCAAGCTAAGAATTTTTACTACAATATGGAATTCTGTCCTGCTTATTGGGATTGGCTAGATGCAGAGTATGAAAAGGGGAACCTAGCTAGCATCGCTAATGTATATGATGAGCTTAAAGTTTATGGCGATGAATTAAGTTCATGGGTAAAAAAGCGCAAAAATCACTTTGTTGAAGATTCTGATGATGCTACTCAAGAGAAATTTGCAGAAGTAGCTGAGTATGTAGCTAATTTAGCCAATAAGAAGCCTGAACATATAGCTAATTTTTTAGATAAGGCTGATCCTTGGCTTATTGCCAAAGCGTCCACTTTAAAGGCTACAATTGTTACTCATGAAAGGTTAGACCCACCTAGCAGTAAAAACGTCAAAATACCAAACATATGTCAAGTGTTTGAAGTTGAGTATATTTCCACATATGACCTTCTTCGGCGCCTCGAAGCACAATTCATCTTAAGCCTGTAACTACAGTTCTCGAATCATACTTAATATCAGTTGCATTTTTTCTCAGATTGTTAGGATCTATTTTTTTCTGAGGGATTCTACATGACTAAGATTGACGACAAGATTCAGTGCCCCAACTGTAAGAGACGAATTGTACCTAGGCTAACGTTTTATGAAGGAACTCCATATAAATCATGGTGCCCTATATGTGGTGGTTTGGTTGAAAGCTTTTGTAACTTTGGGGGAATCTGGTCTTCAGTTGTCTTTTTGATTGTTGTCTTCACAATTATTTTCTATTACGCCATTTAGAGCAGCAACTTAATCCGTGGCTGTAATACTAGTGCAACACAATTCATGAAAGGGGTGAACCGACTTAATGAAGACGGTTCGTTAACCCAGGTGAAAATACGTGTTCGGATCTTGCAAGATATGCTGCATGAAGTATAAGCATCGCTGTTATTACGCAGGCATCTCTTGGATTTGGGTGAAGGTGTCGAATTCTACTGAAAATCATCTGAATCAATACCTCCTCGTTGTAAGCGCCTGACTCGTCACTCATATTCTCTGTTAGTTGCCATTCGTGATAAATTCGGATCATTTCGTCAATATCATATTCTTTGGTCGGCCAGCCTGTTTCTCTTAGCCACACTGTCACCTCATACTCGCCCAAATCGTGTACCTCTTTTGTCATGCAAATTTCCTCGCAGTTAAAAGCATTAACTTATCAGGTGGGAGAAATATGCAAGCTTTCGTGCGTGTTTTGAGAAATTGGTCTACGTTGCGCTATGTCGCTGTACATCTTGGACGGGAGTATTTTTGATAAGAGGTAGGGTTAATTTGTCCTTGGGGGTAAAACAAGGGGATAAAAATTTGATATCTTATTTAAATTAATAATTAAAACAATAGGTTAGTGTCTTAGTTTTAAGCCGGCCCCGGGCACCATTATTTTCAATGACTTACGTCACTTCTAGAATATTCCAAAATCTGTCTATTTTTAATAGTAGACGTATAGTAGACAAATAGCTTTTGTTATATCTCGTCCTAAAAATAAAACGATTAATATTCTCTCTATTTTTTTTCAAATCTTGGATGGTATAACTATCTATGTACTCTAATTCTTTAGCGTTAATTGAAAAGCTTAATGATGTTTATAGAATCACTAAGCTTCTTGTAGGTATTGTTGTCGATAGCGCAGAAAATGCATTAGTATCTAAGTAGACTCTTTAAGTTGATGTTTTCATTGTAAGCAGGAGTAAATCTTGAGTAATAATAAGGAAGCGTTTAAGGAAATTTCAAACTGGAAATTAGAAGCGAAGCTTGAGGATAACGAGCGCTATTTTTACTTAACGCCAGAAGTTGAACAGCTCTTGAAGGGTGAAAAATCGTATGTAATTGGCAGGAAGGGGACAGGTAAAACAGCAATAGCTAGTTATTTAAAAAAACAAAAGAAATTCAATCATTTTGCTATTCATCTAACTCTAAAAAATTTCCCATTTAATCAGCTTTATGAATTAAAGGACGGTAAATTTACCGCGCCTAATGAATATATCACCGTTTGGAAATATATAATTTATGCGAACCTGCTTTATTTAATGGCAGATAATGAAGCTGTTGATCCCAAACTAAGGTCTATCATAAAAGAAACTATACCTAGCGATCCCAAGGCCGCCTTATCTAGAAAAATATCTGAATGGACTTCTGGCAAATTCAGCGTAGGGTTTGCAAAGTTTACTGCTGCATTAGGGGTAAGCCGCTCAAACGAAAGTGTTGAAATGACATGGACAGAAAGAGCTCAAGTTTTAGAAAGTGTAATTCTGGATAATATTGATAAATCTGTATACTTTATTTTATTTGATGAACTCGATGAGGATTATAAATACCAGTCGACTCTGGGTGAAGACGGCAAATACTTGGATTTAATTACTGGTCTATTCAAAGCTGTACAGGATGTTAAATCTATTGGGATTGATTACGGAAAAAAAATTAATCCTATTATTTTTCTTCGAGAAGACATCTACGACCTAATTCGTGATCCAGATAAGACTAAATGGAGCGATTTATTGATTCAGCTTCGATGGACGGCGTATTCAATTCAACCACTTCTAGCTTACCGACTTTCAAAAGCAATTAACCCAAAGCAAAAACAAATTTCATTTGGAAAAGTTTGGAACCGTTTCTTTGCAGATGAAACTATAGGCACTGGTCGTGGAAGAAAAAAACAAATTATGGTCTATGACTGGATAAGCAGAAGTACTTTATTGCGCCCGCGTGATTACATAAAGTTTATACAGCTTTGTGCAAAGAAAGCTTATGGATCTAATTATCACCAAATACTTTCTGGATTAGTGACAACTCAAGACATTCTTTATTCCAGCTATCTAAGAAGTGAATTGATTGACGAAGTTCATAGCATAATTCCTGATATAGACAATGTATTGGAAGTATTTGCAAAAATTGGCAAGTCTCAACTTTCAGTTGAGGATTTTAAGCAGGCCTACTTGAGTGCTTTCGAGGCTGGTCAAGTTAAATCAAAAGACTATGAGTTTGTATTAAAAATGCTATTTTCATTCAGTATTATTGGAAACCACGCTAATGACACGAATAAATATGTATTTAGATATATTAACCATGAGGCAAATTTAAATTTAGATCATGCGATAGCAATTCATCGAGGGCTTTATAAGTCTCTACAGCTTTTCTAATTAATCTGATTTAAAACTTATAGTAAATAGTGTCTGATCTATTTTTGGATTGAAACGTTTGTTAAATGCGATATATGTATATTTTATTTAAGAAGTTCCGTTAGTTTTTCATATGAATTGCCCAACTTCTCAACAAGTGAAGTGTAGATTTCAATGAGAGCAGAGTTTGCATCAAGACCTAGGCGACTAATTACAAAGTCTAGTTTTTCTTGCTCGCTCTCTTTAGAGCCAATATGAGAGTAAGCTACACGTAAATCATAGAGAATGTAAAAAGGAGACATCAAAATAGGTATATCTTCACCAGAACAGCTAAGTTCAATCGATTTTTGCAGTCGTTTGATGCTACCAAGGCTTTTTGGGTCTCCATTTAATTGCGAAATTACATCACACAACGCTTTGTTATCAAACGACTCAAGATATATCTTATTAAGCGTGTCTGCTACGTGTCGCCGTTCTTTTTTAGTGTCAACAACTGGTGCGTTAAAAGACACTGAAAGATCAAGCACTTCACTATCTAGATGTGCTATTTTTATACCAAACCTGTTGAAGCATGCTTCAAGAAATGTTGAGCGACTTCTAAATAAAGCATCTTCTTTAGATAATTCTGTAAAGATACATTCTATTTGTCCATCGTAAAATTCTGAACCTATAGAATGATCAGATCCGATGTTTTCTGAACGGAGATAATACTGTTCATTATCAGGAAGGCGAGCAATATCGCCCAGCCACATAATGACCTTGCCATTTTTATTAATGCCAAATGGCATTGAAAAATCATCGCCTCTCCATATGTAGTAGAAGCAAAACTCAATCGATAAGTTGGTGATGTATCGTATTTTAAAAGAACTTCTCGTTTAAAAAATACTGGTGTAAGAAATCCGTCATTCGACGGCCGCTTTAGTCCGGGAATATATTTATAATCGTCTGAATCGTAAATGAATGGAGCAACACCAAAACCAAAAACTTGATTTGTTTTATTACGTGTAACAGTCATCTTATCGCTAGAATTTTTAACAGCCTGTTCATGTAAATGAATAACGGCGTATCTAGAATCATCAGGAATGAAACTTTTGTCACATGATTTACAGTACAGCATCGGAAGCCCCTTGATTTCAATATCCACACCTGTAACTAGTTCATGGAAATCTGTAAAAATAAGGTCTAAATGATCTCGGCATTCATCACAATAAAGTCTCTGAATGCTCCCTTGTTCGGGGAATAAATCGGCAATTTCCAAGCTCTCTCCTAAGTAGTTAATATAAAACTGATGGGCAAATGTTTGAAAGCGGTTTAGTTCGGTTTTTCGCACAAATGTAAAAGCGAATGTTTGCCAGCTTCACCTAATATAATGAACACCACTTTTATTTATTCTGCCATAACTTTTGCTTGCATATGTGAGCAATACCCACAAATGTTGTTATCTGATATTTCTTCTGGTGGAATATTGCATCCACACCTTATGCACTCATGTGTGGCAGAGTCACCACAAATCACGCAGACAGCTTCGTGAAATATATAAGCCCCTTCAAGGCAAAGTGGGCAGTCAACCACAGGCGTATCACCTCCATCCTTGTGAGCTGCATAGGCATCGTTGGCATAAAACTCGTTAACTGCATCATTAACTATTTCCTCGTAGTGTGATTCGTTCTCACATGATCTACATATAAATGACGCTTCTATGGCTTTATCCGAATCTGTAGTTTCGATTAGTCCGGATCCACATTTGCTGCATCGATATGCCTGCAATGCATAAAGTATTTCATTGCTGAAGTAGTCGAGTTTTTCTAAGGACGAATCACATTCCTGCTTTTCCTTCTCGTAGACTTCGTTTACATCAACTAATATTTTCCAATAGTTTTCACCGAGCAATGATTTTGGGTCTTCTTTTAGTTCATCAGCAATAAAATCTCGTATAATTAAAAATGAATCAGATACTAACTGTTGTACAGACTCATTATTTAAAGTGCTGTAATAGTGTTCTATATCGTTTCTATATTTATTTATTCTTTCTAGTCTTTTCCAATCAACCGATATATTAAGTGATTCAAATCTCTCTTTTATATTTTGAACATCGACTGTTTTTTTACCCTTTCCAATCCAATTGATAGCTCCTGTTGCGTCAATTTCTGGTAATACCCTTTGCTTAATTAGGGCTTCGTCAGATCCTTCAGGGCTAAGCTCACAAAGTTTATGTTTAAAAAGCAGAAGAATTCCTGCGAATATATTTCGTGTAGATGAGATTATTCTTCGCTCATCAGTAGACTCAAAGTCTTCCAATCCAATCGCTATCGAATCTAGTGCATTCTGTAGAATACTCATGATCTATCCTTGGTATATTAACGCGGCAATAAGCTTCGAGATCCACTTGGTTGCTTCGTAGGTTTTATTTTTGTTGGTCATAAACCGCTGAAATTTGAATGTTTGGAATATCTTCAACTTTAGGGTTCTCTGGGTCTTGGCTAGTAAAGGAAATATGAGTATGGATATTCATTGTTTTTAGGCAGAAGCTTTCAGCTTGGATTAAATTGAGTTTAATCTGTTTTTTTTCTTTGAATGAATCCATTATTGTATTGAAGATTGAAACCCATGCTATATGCCCCAGTTTATCAACACATAAAGAAAAATCGATATTTTTGTTCTCTTCTATTAGCTTAATATCATCGCCATGCATTAACGCGTTTCGAATATCGTTTAATAATTTAAATGCTTCGTCAGAATCTCCTGATACCATCAAATGAAAAAGGTGGTGAATAGCCTGTTTGGTGTATGGTTTATGTGTCGGATAGGTTTTGCAATTTTCGCAATATAGAGGCTGTCTGCATTTTGCGCATATATCGTTTACCTTATTTGTCCCCTTATGTATTGAAGCAAGAAGCTCGATAGAAAACCAAAAGCATTGATATTGGTCATCCATGTACTCTGCGGAAACACCTCTTGAAAACCAACGCAGTACTCTTTTTAATTTTGATGATAACTCCGCCTCTAAGACTGTTTCTAAGCTATCTATAATTTGCTGATCTATTATAGGGTAAGGCCTTTCATCACCAGGAAACCTTTGGAAAATATAGCAATGTCTGTCAGTAATTCCTTTAGTCCAGTCAGCGACGGTTAAAAGATGGCCTACTTTAAACTTAATGCTTGTACTAAAAGTTAAATAGTCGGTAAATTCCTTTATATAAGTTCTACCTATTTCAACAGCATCATCGAGCGATGGCGCATCATATAGTACAAATACAGTAAGAATTGTGTGTTCAGCACCGACTTCTACACTCTTATTAGATAACCGAATCTCATAAGAGCTATTTGGATGATTTAGAGTTAAAAAATCCAATTCTTCGGGTAAACAAGCTATAGATTCAAGTTCATATTCCGATAAGTACTGGTTCAAGTTGGAGCCTCCTTTCAAAAACTGACAGTTTGTAAAATCGATTCTGTATTTTAAGTTGATATAAGAATTCTTATAACACTATATTAGAATGATTAAGGCTTCTATAACTTATAAAAATAATCACATGTTTTGCTACGATAGTCTGAGAAAGTCCAAGTATATTTATAGCTTCTATTGATTGTTGTGGTGTTAATATTATATTTATTTTAATTCCTTCAATTATAAAAATTAATATTTAATTAGCCTCTTCATAGTGTTCTGAATCAATAGTTCGTTCGTAAGCTTGTGAACTATCAGGCCAATCGTAAGGCTCTGAGTTATCTATCCAATCGTATGGTTCTTGGTTATCGGCGTAATCGTAATATTCGCTTAGGTAGTCATTTTCTGGTTCGTCATTTATGGATGAATAAACATCCTCAAAGCATGGCCTTAAAACATCTCCACAAAACAAGTGCTCATTCATTTGGTGAATATTGTTTCTGGTAGCGAAATGCGATTTACTCTTGTCCGAGAACTAAGATGCTTTAATATCAATGATGAATGTCAGATTAGTAAGTTCGAAGAATAAAATCATGCCCTCGAATATAATCTATTTTACTAAAGTTGATTTGCATAAATGGAAATGTGGGTTTTTAAATGAGTGAGATAAAACAAAAAATAGCATTATTTATTGATGCAGATAACGCACCTGCAAGTAAATTTGAAGATGTGCTTAGTGAAGTTGCTAAATATGGCGTAGTGACAATTCGTAAAGCTTATGGCAATTGGAAGTCACCCACTCTTAAATCATGGGAGGATCTTCTTCATGAATACGCAATTCAGCCTATACAGCAATATGACTTAACCAAGGGAAAAAATGCTTCGGATATTGCTCTGGTTATCGATGCGATGGATGTTATGTATACCAAAGAAATTGATGTCATGTGTTTTATATCGTCTGATAGCGATTTCACACCTATGGTGACAAGAGCACTTGCTGAAGGAAAGGTTGTATTAGGGTTTGGCGAACGAAAAACACCATCACCTTTTATAAATGCATGTTCGAAATTTCTTTTCTTGGATCAACCTGATACTAAAGATATTGAAAACAATACTAAACCTAAAAATATAAAATCCAATACGAAGTTAATTAGCTTATTACGTCAGGCAATTGAAGCAACCGAAGATGATGACGGATGGGCCGGTCTCGGGCCTGTAGGTGCAAATATTTCAAATAGGACGTCATTTGATTGCCGAAATTATGGTTTTAAAAATTTAAGTAGCTTACTTAAAGCGATCGATTTATTTGAGTTAAAGCGTGATGAAGGAAATACTTATCTGGTACGAGATACAAGAAAAAGTAAAAAGCCTTCATGATATTTTCAAAACTGAACATGTATGACTTTATTTGATAATCCTCCCGAAAAATAATTGAAGTCAAAAGTAGAATTTTCTCGTAATATTTACGCAGGAGATTCTGCATGAAAAAACTTAATAAGCTAAAATAACAAGTTTTTTATGAGTGAAATAGCGATATTTGAAAGTGCAAAGGGCGAAGTGCTTGTTCAGCTTGAGCAGGAAAGTGTGTGGTTAAACCAAAAGCAGATGGGTGAACTTTTCGATAAAAATGTTAGAACCATTAGTGAACATATTAATAACATTTTTAAAGAGGGTGAGTTAGATAAGGATGCAGTTATCCGGAATTTCCGGATAACTGCTGAAGACGGGAAAAACTATGAGACCAACCATTATAATCTAGATGTCATTATCTCAGTTGGCTATCGCGTAAAATCTCAACAAGGCACACGTTTTCGCCAATGGGCAACCAGGTTACTTAATCAACATCTAACCAAAGGCTACACATTAAGCCAACAACGCTTTGAAAAAAATGCTCAGGAACTTGAAGCTGAATTAAAGCTTATACGCAAAGCTGCTGCCAGTCCTGAATTATTAAATGATACGGGCAGAGGCTTGGTAGAAATTGTTAGCCGCTACACCCAAACCTTCTTATGGTTACAACGCTATGATGAGGGCTTGTTGAATGAACCTCAAGGCCAGCCCGGTGGAACATTGCCGACCTTTCAGCAAGCCACCGATGCTTTAAAGTCTTTACTTCCAGCCATGCTCCCAAGTGCTATCGTCTTTTAAATCATGCCAGTTGATGGGGCTAGAT
>TARA_R110001599_G_scaffold310954_1_pt1 | contig 18487 bp, 14 predicted proteins | sample TARA_R110001599 | Tara Oceans TARA_R110001599 (sample SAMEA4398360) | marine metagenome | biome: Polar Biome; feature: [MES] marine water layer (ENVO:01000295) within the mesopelagic zone...; material: water (ENVO:00002006), including particulate matter (ENVO:01000060) such... | reverse complement strand
TTCCCTGCCGCTTTTCTTGTTTTCATCTTTCCATTTTGGGGGGTATTAGTACCTTTATTACAAAGTATTTCTGTCGCTGCAGTTACTTACATGATGAGTTTTACTGGAGTCCCTACTTTCGTAGAAGGTGAAATAATAACAATTCCAGCGGGTGTATTTGAAATTGCCGGTGGCTGTAGTGGATTAAGATACATGATCGTGTCATTGGCTATCGGTTCTCTATTTATTTTTCTTAATATTAGAGACACTAAACGAGCAGTATTATTTTTGACGATAACAATATTGGGTGCATTACTTACTAACTGGATAAGAATTACCGCATTAATCTTAATAGGTGAATATACCAATATGGAAAGTAGTTTAATGGAAGATCATAATACTTTTGGCTGGTATTTATATGTTCCGTTTATGACCTTACTTTTTCTGTGGGGGAATAAGCTTACCGATGTTAACTCTCTTGTTCAAAAACAAAATGAAAGTGAACTTAATAAAACAAGTCCCAATAAAACAACAATACTTAGTTTTTTGGTTTTAATCGTAACCTCATCAACATCACTAAATGCCTTTCTTTCATCTGATTTGAATATTGATACAACAACAAGTAATAACCAGAATGTAGTTAAACCGAATATTGTTTATTATTCATCTGTAAAAAATATATTAATCCCAAATCATCAGAATATAAACTACTTCGTTTACAATTTTAATGGAGCCGATTTAGACGGTAAACCAACCTTTTATGCTAATCGTTTGATTCCTGAAGGCTGGAGTTTAAAAGCACAAATAGAAGTGAATAACTGGCTCATTTATACAATTTATAGGGGCAGCAAGAAAGCCCATATTTTTATGAGATACGAAATAGCTGAACAAACGTCAACAAATACGTTCAAATTTAAAATAAAAAGACTGTTAAATGCACTCTCCGGAATAAACAATACAAAACTGCATTGGGCCTTGAGTTATTGTACAGAAACCTGTATTGACAGCCCAAAAAGTTATCGGGAAGTTATAGAGCAATTACCGAGCAGTTAGCAAATAAAACCAATAATGAGCTAAGGTATACAGCAAAAGAGTCATTTCAAACGGGTATAGCCAAAACGGTAGAATGGTATCTAAGCAACGAAGAATGGTGGCAAAGTGTGATGGATGGAAGTTATCAAAACTGGATTAAAACCCAATATAAATAAGTACTTTAAACATAAATTCAATGGGTTATAATACTAACCCTCTCCCTAACATATTTGATAGAGTTCACACTGTGACAATTCAGCATTACAAATTGAGTGACAGCTTCAATAAACCTACAAACATAGCAACTATTCTTCATGGTGCCTATGGTGATTACTTTGAGCAATTATTATGTATTGTTGATCTTTCAGAAAGATACCCTCAGCATAGATACCATATTTTCTTTGCAAATCCATACAGGATGAAAGAATTTCTCAACGTAGACTTAAGCTTCGCTGCAACTGTTGCTTTGTATGATCAAATAGAAACGATTGAAATTGACACTTTTTACCAATTCCAGATATCAGATCAAGAGCTAAAAGACGATGTGCTATCTAAATTGAATAATCAAACATTGAGTAAATTCAGTTTTTCTCATAATTTACTACCCCATATTTACATGAATAAAGTTCAAGAAAACAAACGAAAACGCTTTTCATTACCGTTTTCTGATTCAGGTACTAAGAGCTTTAAAGATATAGCAGAAACATTACCTAAAAATATATTTAAAGGGAAAACAATCGGCTTTATGTGGCGCTATCGCTCAGCTAATGGTGCTGTAAATCCATTATTTATGCCAAGCGAAGATACACTAAAAGAAAAATATTCAGATGTACTAGAAAATGCTATAAAAAAATGGAATTGCCATGTATTAGTTGCGGGAATGAAAGTTAAAACGACTGAGGAGAACAAGCATATTGTAGATGCCAAGTTTCCTGAATACGGGTTGAATTTTCAACATGATAATTTGCATTACCTCCCAGGTAAAGGCTGGTTAGCCGAGGTAGAGCTGATTTCGCAATGTGATATTGTTATTTGTAATCCATCAGGGTTTTCTGAAGCTATATTCCTAAAGGGTAAGAAGTGTATTGTTGTTGATCCTCCATTGCATTATGTATTAAAAACAGTAAAAAATAACTTTCCTTTATTTAATATTGGTATAAAGAACTTTACTCAAATAAAATCATTATTTTATTGTTTATTTCAATTACACTCCAAGAAATATTTAAATCGAATGATTAGTAAATTTTTCTCTTAGTTTTATAACAATGAAAAAGCTATTATTCAAAAGCTCTACATTTCGATTTATAGAAATTTCAACTGAAATACTTATTTCAATAATATTAACGCCTTTCTTAATCCATAACCTTGGTGATTCTCACTACGGGTTATGGATATTAATTTTATCAACACTTGGTTGGTTCAAGTTTGCAGAGTTCGGATTCCCCGACGCAATTCAAAGAAGCATAATACTTGCGATAGAAAACAATAATAATCAAAGAGTTAATACTCTGTATTCTGTTTCAATTATCCTATTTGGCTCTTTAGGTCTAATAGCGGCGTTACTGGTGCTCGTTTTAGCATTGCTCCCCGAAATTTTAGGTATACACCCAAAAGACCTACATACAGCTAGTATTATACTGTCCATTTTGGCACTGAAAGTATTTTGGGATTTTATTATGAATTGCTTTCACGGTTTTTTTATGGCTTATCTTCGTATGGATATTGATGCAAATTTAAGCTCATTAAATAGTATAATAAGATCACTGCTAATATTTTACTTAATTCTAGATTTGAATATATATGGAGCAGTGTTGGCAACTATGGTTGCTGATATAATTACTTATAGTTTAAAAATTCATTATGTAAAGAAACTGGACTCTAACTTTAGGTTTAATATGAAGTTAGTTAAGTTATCTGAAATAAGAGAACTTTTTGCATTCTCCAAACATATTATAATTTCATCTCTCACATTGAATATAAACAGTCGTATAGACCCTATTATTATTACACACCTTTTTGGCTTAAAGCTTGTTGCATTGTATAGCGTAACATCTCGACTCGTTATTCAAATAGAAGGGCTTGTTAATGCTATAGTCGGCATATTCTTACCCGTTTTCACAAAATTAGTAGCAAGAAATGAAAATATAAATACGATATTTAATCAAATTATTTACTTAAATTTTTTCATCGTAATTTTATTTTATACCCCACTTGCCATATTAGCCGAAAACTTTATAACACTTTGGATTGGACAAGATTATGCGTCAGCTGCAGAGCTTGCCTTTATTTTAGGTTTTGCATTTATGTGCCGTACAATATCTCGGCCAATAAAAGATGTATTATTAGCACAAGCGCAGCACAAACTTATTTCTCTCATCCACCTTATTGGAATAACGCTAAATGTTGTCTTATCAATATTCTTAGCCTCATTATGGGGATTAAAAGGAATAGCTATAGCTACAGCTATCAGCTTTTTTCTGTCTGATGTTATTCTCTACTTACTAATGTATAAGCATTATAATAAAATACAAATTTTTCCTTTATTCTTAAAATTTATTTGTATGTGTGTAAGTTATATAATATTGGTAAATATAGGAAAATTAATTTTATCATTGATTCCCCCTCTATCCTGGGGTGGGTTAATTCTAGCGGGAGGCCTATGTGAAATCACTATTGCTTTATTCACTTGGGTATTCATTCTCAAAAAAGACACCCGACAAAAAATCATCACACACTTTCAAGAAAGGAATAATTAATGGCAAGAGTTCTTATTGTTGCTGCTGAATTTGAACCATTTAGTTCAAGTGGTATTAATCGTATTAGTTTTTTTAAAAAACACTTAGAAAGCCAAGGTCATTATGTAGCGGTATTAGCAACTGTAACAAGTGCACAAAACTTACCTAAAAATATCGAATTTGATAAAAGTAATCATATTTATCGGGCATATAGCATAAGCATGTTATTTAGAAGGATATTGAGTAGCAGAAGACTTCCTATTTACCCTAAATTAACTTTCTTAGGTAAGTACGCCACTTGGGTTCCTTTTGCAGTGAGAAAAGGCCAGCGATTAATTGAGAAATTAAATATTGATTTGGTTTTATCATCATTCCCCGACTTCGCATCAATACAAGTAGCTCAAATAATAGCTAGCAAAACATCGACAAAGCTAATAACTGATTTTCGTGATCCCCCTTATTGGTTATACGACAAATTTTTAGAGGATAAAAAAACACGTTTTTGTCAAAGTATCATTAAAAGTGCTCTAAAAATTAGCCACAATGTAATTGTGTGCACTACCGATAGCCAAAAAAGTATGACAGAACATTACAATATAGAGGAAAAAATTCAAGTTATAGGTAACGGTTATAATATGGATATTATCGACCACTTGCCTCCACATATAAAACGTAAAGATAATGTTCTTGAAGTTGTGCATATAGGTTCTTTTTATGATGAAGGGCGCGACATAAAGCCGATAGTCTTTGCATTACAGCAACAAGCTAATGAACAAGAAAAACAAATAAAACTACGCTTAATTGGTGATTACCCTGACGATAAAACTATTGTTAAAATTAATGAAATGGCAACATCAATCAAAGTGTCAATTGAACCTCCAGTAAAAATGCTTGAGGCACTTGCAATAGCGAAACAAGCTGATGTTTTACTGTTATTGCAAGGAGAACGTTTTAATCGACAAATACCAGCGAAAGTATATGAGTATTTGGCGCTAAATAGGCCCATTTGGGCTGTTGTGGGTATCAGTGGTGCAACACATCGTTTATTGAAACAATACGGTGAAAATGTCATCATTTCTGACTACAATAACCAAGCTTCTATCAATGAAGGTGTAAATGAAAGCTTTACTATCAAGTCTACTGCTATAGATGTCAGTAAATTAAGCCGCCAACACCAAGTACGAGCACTCACTGAAATAATTGTTCAGTAAACCACCAATCACAGCTATAAATTTAGGATCATAATTAATGTTGAACAACAGAAATAAATTGTTTTTTTTGATGTATTCTACAGTACTTTTAATAATTGGATTTTCACTATCCCAACTATTAATAATGCTTGCTCCTTGGAGACAATTTGAAATTTACTTTATTTTATTTGTTGGCATTATCATTGGTGAAATTTTTTGGTTATTGGGGAGGAAAATTAAACATTTACATAAAACACTAACAATACTTTTAATTGTGAGTTCCTTAGGCATTTTCTATTCATACTACTCTGTTATCAATACTCATTTTATCAATGAGTATCCTGTATTATCAACTCAAATAGAAATGATTAACCCAACTCAAAAACAAATAGTATTAAATACTATTCAAAGCGAAGATGGTCATAGAATGTATATTCTTCAAGCTTTAAATGCTATTCAGCCTAAAGATAAATTATTAAATAAAGCTGACAATCTAATAATCTCTAAATATCAATTCATGAAATATAAAGCGGTAACATTACCTGAAATTGCATGGGATGAAGACCCATATGATGATGTTTCATGGAATTTTTCACTACATAAAATGGACTACATCGTCACATTAACAAGAGCCTACGAAGAAACTGAAAATATTGCGTACCTACAGAAAGCTCAAGCACTGGTCTTAGATTGGATTTCAGATAATACTTTTTATTTATTACTCCCACCATCAAAATTCACATGGAATGATCACACAACAGCACTACGATTAATGAACTGGTTATACTTTATTGAGGTTTGGAAGAAAACATCTCTACCAACCGAAAAAAATGCTCAAACAATATTTAGAAGTATTTCAGGACATGCTAAATTGTTGGCTAGTGACCACTTCTACTCTTACAAGCATAATCATGGTATAGATCAAGATAGAGCACTAATCGCATTTTCAGCGATGCATCCCTATAATGTTAATTCACCTTCCTATCAGAAGTTAGCTTTAGAACGCTCAAAAATACAGTTTGCGCTAGCGGTATCAGAAAATGGTATACACATGGAGCATACGCCTGCATATCATTTTTATGGTATGACGCAGATCGAGAAGTTCTCAAACTTTCTCGCATTATGGGATATTGCACCAACATACGTTAAACAATTACAAAACAAATTTACTCGAATGATAGATTACATTCCTTATATTGTAAAACCGGATGGTCACATAGTCCAAATTGGTGATACAGCCAAAAGTAGTATAACCAGGAAATATAAACAATTAATTAACTTAGAAAAATTACCGCAAGTAATAAAGGAATTAATAACAACAGGCGCAACAAATAATGCAATAGATGAAAGTAAAGTATTTCAAGAAGAAGGCTACGCAATTATTCGCGACTCATTAAATAGAGAGCTATCTTTTAAAGACTCATTTTATTTATTTTTTACAGCAGGTGCACATGAAGGAAGAACACATCGTCAAGCGGATGACTTATCTTTTGTAATGTCTAATAGAGGAAATGAAATTCTGATCGACCCAGGGGTTTATAGCTACAAAGAAAACTCAGGGAGAGATTACATCTTAAGTTCTTCTGCTCACAATACCGTTATAATTGACAATAAAACATATGATGGCTGGGATACAACATTAGATAACTTTATTGCCAATGACACCTATACCTATTTAACCGCAACCCATCATAATTATGAGGGATTTACGTTTGAAAGACATCTAATATACCTAGCTAATAACATGGTTATTATTATTGATAATATCACAAATAAATCAGTTAATACCAAAGAAACTTCGCATGAATTCCAACAAATATTTCATTTCGCTCCTATGCTTAAGATTGATAACGTTAGTTTAGATAAAAATGCGTATTCATCAATTTTAGATGCGAATAACACCCCTATTCTGAAAGTGGTTCAGTTAGGTAAAATACCAACAAGTATTGATATTGTTAAGGGACAGAAAAAGCCAATGCAAGGTTGGCATTCTATCGAACACGCAAAATTGATACCTGCGCCAACATTAATTTCTACAATACAAGGAAGCAATGCACTATTTGTAACGGCATTAGTGTTCAATCCCTTGCACTTGAGCAAGGCGAATAGCATTAATGATTTGGTTACTCTATCGCCAATAAACAATAATAAAAACTTAATAAAACTAGCTGTGATGCATAATGAAACTGAACTAATTTTTGAAGTAGATATTCAATTGAAAAAAATAACTTTAAATTAGATACAAACTAAAATTGATAAAAAATTAAAGAGAAACAAATGATTTGGCGATTACTAACTATCATTCAAGTAATAAAAAATGTCTATTTAAAATGGCTATTGTTTCGAGCAAAAGTTACTTATAACTCACTACCAAAAGTAATAGGGCAGCCTCCATCAATAAACAACAAAGGAAAAATGATTTTAGGTGACAATTGCCGCTTTAGAGCATTAAGAACTTCTATTTCTTTAGATACAACTAATAACTCAGCAGTTTTATTGGTTGGTAAAAATTGTTTCTTTAATTACGGTGTAAATATTTGCGCAACAGAGCATATTGAAATAGGGGATAATACAAGAATAGCCGACAACGTTACAATTTTTGATTCAGATTTTCATTGTGTTGACCAAAGCCAGTCACAACCTAAAGTAGCGCCTGTTATTATAGGGAAAAATGTTTGGATAGGAGCAAATGTTATTGTTCTTGCGGGCTCTCATATTGGAGACCATAGTGTTGTTGCAGCAGGAGCCATTGTTTCAGGTAAAGTAGATCCAAAATGTTTAGTTGCAGGTAATCCGGCTAAAAAAATTAAAGACCTTATATGCGATGATAATTGGATCAGAAGTTAGCCCAATTTTTTGTAAGCAAGCTTTAAATATATTACTGAACAAAAGACTCATATTTTTTTAGTGCTTTCTCCCAAGTAAAATCATACTTTGCTTTTTGGTATAACGCATTAGCTAACCTTTGACATTCTTTTTCATCGGTTAATAATAAGGTGATTTGTTCGGCCATCGCTTTAGTGTCTTCAATATCAATTAATTTACCATCAACATTATCATCAATAATTTCACACGCTCCTATAGTTTTTGTGGCAATGACTGGTACTTTGAATGCCGCAGCTTCTAAAATAACCATTCCAAAGGCTTCTTGCCGAGACGCTGACACATAGATTTTAGCTCCTCTATAAAAAGTTGCTATAGATTTCGGAGCTATATTTTCATAAAAAAAGACTTTATCTTCTATTTTTAATTCTGTTGCCAGCTTCTTACAGCGAAATAATTCTGAAGACGTTCTACCAACTAAAATCAACGTTAATTCACTAAATTGTTCTGTAATCAATGCGAAAGCTTTGAGTAAAATGTCTTGCCCTTTTTGATGCTCAAAAGTTCCTACTAATAATATGTAATCGCAAGGAAGAATTTGTCCATCATAGGTCGAAGATTGCTGACTTACATTAAAAAGAGTAGGAGATACTCCATTGTGAATATGATCAGATTTATTCGAAATCTGTGGGAATACTGTAATGACTCTTTCAGACATTCCTTTCGAGCAAGAAATAACACGATCAGCATAATTGAATATAAAATCCCAAATTTTGAATCCTTTCTTCTTCATAATGTCAGATAAATCACTTCCGTGAAATGAAATGATAAAGTTTACTTTTTTCATAACTAGCTTAAACAACGCGAAGTTAACTGAAGATAAGCTGGGATAATGAGGATTTAAGACTTGGATGTTGTATCTTTTACATATTTTCCTAAGAGTAAAGATTGTACTCGGCAAATACATTATAAAACTGATGAATTCACGATCAAACTGGGTCGAGCAATTTCTTAATCGATATCTGATTTCAGTATAATCGTCTTTATCAACTACAATGGGGTTTTTAGCAGACCAGTCTTCAACCATAATATACGGTTTATATTGACCATTTATATTCATCGCCTTACATAACTCAGACACAACAATACTTACACCACCAACAACCTCTGGCGACCATGGCAATACAAATAGCCAGCCTTTTTTTTTAGTCACTGTCTTTCCATTCCATTCCTGAGAGTTCCAAATAAGACTCTAATTCTTTTTTAGCTCCATGCTGAAAATAAAAATAGGGTGCTTGAAAATCTAGTGGTCTAACTCGGCCAGTACCTATAGGAAGATCTTCCCAGTTACGTAAATACTTATAACATTGCCAATTTAGCCAACCACACAATTTATTACTTTTAGCATGCTGACTAATATAGGCCAGTAAGCTAATAGGCCCCTTGCTAGCGACTAAGTGAAATTTTTCTTCTGGGCAAATTTCATTATCTGTTTGCTTAAGTTTATTTAATTTTTGTAAAAAAGGTAAAATTCCATCTCTACGAATAATAAAAAGAGATTGTTGACTTCGTAGAGGTGTCCCAATGCCCGTACCGAACATATACGGTTTATTCATTTGATTAATACAGTGTTCGATAATACCTTTCCCATAAATTAAGGCATCTTGTTCAATATAGACATAATACTCAGCCTCGCATTTTAACGTATATTCAAGACCAAGTTGCATTGCTCTTACACAACCACAAAACTTTCCAATATGGTCTGTACTATGCCTTGCATTAACATTTAAGCTAACAAACTCTAGTCGTGCATCATCTTTATTTAATGTTGGCTTTAATGGTGAGCAACTATCTACAATAATAATTTTTTCTGGTGAAGTATATTTATTAATTGCTTCGTACCAAAGTTGATGAAATTTTTGTCCTCTGATTTCATCATCACCTAACAACTCTGCCCTTGTATCAATAGTTTTATCCGCACACCACCAACCTGAACCTATAATATATTTCAAAACTTATATTTCCTTTAAATAGAGCTATATACAAAATCTGCAAATGTCTTTATCCGCCATGCAATTGCACCAACAACTTCTTTTAATCTTAGTCTTATTGGTTTTTTGAGGGCGCGACTTGTTAAACTATATCCATACTCCTCCATCTGTTCTGCACAAATGTATTCAATTAGTTTAATTTGCGAATTGGTCAATTTACTTTTCCACTCATCCTCCTCAGCATTACCATAGAAACCTTCAGGTTCAGTTTTTGCTGATAATGTTGTATCAATATTTTGATTGTTTTTGTAACTCTGAATCGAATTATCTTGGACGATTTGATTGATTTCATCAGCATTTATATTTATTTCAAGTTGATCAAATAATTTTTTTAAAATATCCTGAGGATCATTTTTTAGCCCTTCATAAGAAATCAATTCATAGTTATGATGTCTAGTACCAGAACTCTGTGCTTTACGATTACAGTCGAGCCAAATATTTGCTGCATCAATCGAGTTGCTGGGTGCCCAGTGTTTCCCCCCACCCTTTGCTTGCTGAAATTAATGATGCTGCAACAGAGCGAGGGTCCCTAACTAAATGAATGACATGAACATTGGGAAACATCTCAATAATAAAATCTAAAACCAAAGCATTGTTCGGTGTTTTTTCAATTATAAACTCAGATTTACTGGTTTTCTTTATTTTTTTTAGCACACTTAAGGCGAATGTTTTATTTAATTCGATAAAATCGGAACGATCAATTAAGTGCGTTATTCCCACTCCACGATTATCATTTCGATTTATTTCTTTTTCCCAGTATTTATTTAAAGAATTTAAATAACCGGAGAACAGATATGTTTCTTGAGTTGTGCTAAATGCACTATGTGATGCAAGCATTTTTTGTAACCATGTAGTTCCACTTCTGGGTGAACCAACAATTAACACAAGTTTCATGATGAACGACCCTTCCATATTCTATGCTTTATATTAATGAGCATTGTTTTTTCAATACATTCCTTCTTACCCATGAAAAACCAAAGTATGTACATACTAACAAGAAATACTGCTCCTCCTAATACTATAGCGAACAACATTAATGCTAATTGATTCATTGGAACCTCTAAAATTGGTAGGATCGCCAACACCATAAATATAGCGGATATAATGGGCTTAAATAAAACTGAAGTTAGTTCGCTCCATTTAATACCTAATTGTTTTTTTAATATTGTTTGAGTTATTGGAAACAGAACTAAAGAAGCAAGTAAGGTAGAATATGCTGCACCAATAACACCATAGCTCACTGTTAGATAGTATAAAAGAGGGAGAAATATACTTACTCTAAAGCACATTATAAATGTAGTTATTTTTTGTTTGCCTAGAGCTAAATACACATAACCTGAATTTGTACTAATAGAGGTCATTATACTACCCAGTGCTATGATTTGAATAACAGGAATAGCTTCCAACCATTTATCACCTAATAACACAGGCACAAAAAGTGGCGCAATTGCCGCTATACCAATAGCACTAGGAACCGCAATTAATACAATACTAGAAAGCACTTTTAAATAACTTTGTTTTAACTGTTCTTTGTCATGCGCTATTTTTGCATAGCCAGGATAAGCGGCAGCGTTAATAGGTGCAACAATCTCATTGGTGGTCATAGTAGCCACTTCATTGGAAATAGAATAAAGACCTAATACGTTTGAGCCTGAAACCTTACCCAAAATAAAATTTTGGCTGTGATTATTAATAAAAAACAATACATTATTAAGTAGTAACCACGAAGAAAAGCCCAATAATTCTCGCCACTCAGTTAAGCACAATTTAGGGCGATAATTCTGCATGACATAACTAAGTATCAATGATGAAAAGTTGCCCATAAACATTCCTGCGAGTAGTGCCCAGTAGGTTTGCAAATACCACGCAAGCGGAATGGTAACGCAAAAACCACTAATTTTAATCAAAAGTTGATATTTAAATTCTTTATTAAACGTCATTCTTTTCTTAAATTGAACAATACCTATATTTTTAAAACCGTTAATTAAAATAATAAGTGCCATGACTTGCAAAATACCATTTAATCTAGAGTCACCATAGTAGTCGGCTGCCACGCTGGCCGCAACAAACAGCAAAGCAGAGGCAAATACTGAAAATATAACTTGCATCGTCCAGGCAGAGTCATAATGAGCTCTACTGGCATTTTGCTTCTGAATTAAAGCCGTTGAAAAACCAAAGGCACGAAACAGCTCAACCAAGGCATAAACAGAAGTCGCTAAAGCCATTAACCCAAAATCTTCAGGTGTCAATAACCTAGCCAATATCATTATACTAACTATACTTATACCTTTTACGCAAAACCTCAGTGCCAGCATCCAAACCGCACCTTTAGCAATACTCGCATTTACACTTTGTGTCATTTATTACTCAACTTACCGTGTCTATATATTAATACAGTCATTTCAAAAAACTAAATATACCTAAAGAAAGAAAACCTATGATTAGATATTACTTACGCATACTAAACTAATATTTTTATGATAAAAAACAATGTGACTAAACTTATAAATGATAAAGCTATCGATCTTTTTAAAACAAATTTAGTGTGTTTTATTCTAACGTCTTCTTCCATATAATTTCGCTCTACCCGATGAATAAGTGCTGTAGCCAAACCTATGAAAATAAATAGGAAAAGAATATAACTCCTACTTAGAAAAAATGCCGTTGCTGCGTAACCCGTTAAAGAATAGAGTAATACTTTAGCTAAGCTTTGGTATTCAGCAGCTACTTCTTCCCAACTAGATTTATTAACCGGAAGCTTATTATCTGGTGGCTTATTATCTGGTGGCTTAACATCTGAAAACTGAGCAATACCATTGGTGATATAAAGCAATTTTTGCATAGTAAAAATTAAGAACGTGAACCAAAAAAAGTACCCTAACGTTCCTAATTCAGCCATAACCATTGCGTAAGAGTTATGACCAGTTCTGCCATGATGCTCCATAAAGTTCCCTTTACCTACACCAACAACTGGTCTGTATTTAAACATTTGAACGGCAGAATACCATGCTTCAATTCGGCCCTGAGCACTTTCTTCTTCGGTATCTATAGCCCTAAACTTGCTCATTGCAACAAAGGCAATAGGTATGCATATACCTATAAAAATAAACGCCTTAAGCTTTCCGAAACGAAAAACCATATAAACGCAACATAAAGCAAGTAAACCAACCAAAGTTCCTCGTGAGTTAGTATTAACAATCCCCCAAAGTAACAAGCCGATAACAATCAATACTGCCACTTTAATTATAAAATTCTGAGCTTTTGAAAAAAAATAAAAAGCTATAGGTACATTCATTAACAAGAACATTCCCATATCATTAGGATCACTAAAAATACCAATATATTTTATGCGAGTACCTTGAGAAATTAACGTGCCTGACCAACCAATACCGTCAGCCGACATAACTTGAGAATAACCATGATGAACCATGAACAAAGTAGAAAATAAAGAAATAGCAAATATTTTATGAAGTTGCTCATTACTATTAACCAACGAACTAAACAGAATAAATGGAATAAATGAAACGATAATAAAATCAATCATAGAATCGACTCCGCCCATGAACCAATAATTACGAAGCCCCGAAAGCAGAATAACAAAACATAATCCCACTAAGCACCATGCTTGAACGCCCCATACTTTAGGTTTTTGCTCAAACAGGTAAAAGAGAAAGGCACTAATAATAAATATTCTAATAAACGGAAAAGTTATAACATTGTATACATTCCATTCTTGAGGTCTTATAAAGACAGCCGCGGTATATAAGATTAAAAAGAAGAACGCTACTTTTGAATTTTTTTCTTGAATTTGAGGTTTAAATCTTGCCACGGTTTATATCCATTCTCACTAGGGTCAATTTTTATTTCTATTACACAACACTTTTGGGTGTGCTAACTTACAAGTCATCCTTTATCTTTCATCGAAGTAGAACACTTTTATTTATTGTCATTTAAAACCATTTACAGCGGAATCTGCTAAATAATAATTTAAAAATACTTTTAAGGTGTAACTTATTTATCAATACTATATCAAACATCTCAGTAGTTTGATTAGTAAAATTTTGTTTGTATGAATTAGTTATTTTTCCTTTCATAAAATCATAAATATTATCATTCTTTGCAATAGCAGTTCTTATTTCTTCAAGGTGTAACTGTGTACCTATTGATAGGTTTTCTTTGTAATCTAAATTAATTCCTATTTGATAAAAAAAACGAGCTCCACAATATACCATATTATAAATAACACCATGTATTTCATCATCAATAATTAACACCTTCATCGACAATAAATTTTTAGCAAGTAATACTCGAGTAAATTTATGATGAAAATGGATAAATGTTTTTTCCGAAAAAGCCCCTTGCAATCCTTTTTTATTCCATCTTGCACAGTGCAATTGCTGTAAATGCTGTAAATATAAATTCAACTCATTTTCGCTATTTACTTCTACGAATTGCCCTTTCAATTTACTCAGTTTTCTCTGTTTACGTCGCATTTGAGTCATAAAGCTTTTTGAAAGAGACTCTGTGAATTCTCGATAGCTTTTCGGTAAATTGGCACTATAACGCAAACCAACACATCGTTTATTTATAAAGCATTGTTTTTTTAGTTTATTAGCAACAGCTAAAATATGACTTCCTTTTAATACATTATTAAATTCAAACTTATTTATTCCCCCCATAATCCCTGATAATTGTTGGGTTATAACATCGAGTACTATAGATTGATTAGACCGTTCGATAAGCACATCTAAATACTCACTACAAACCTCACTAATTTCAGGTTCGCCAGTCCCAATAAAACGTAATGTTGTATCGCCCTGAAAATAAAAAGGGCATATGCCAACAATATTGTCTGCTATTGAAATAAAAATAACATGTAAACGGTCATTCTTTTGCGCAAAAACATCCCACCATAGCGTTAACCAATCTAATGTAAAAAAAACATTAGGGTTATAATGATTGGCAGCCAATTTTTGCCAGCTTTGCTTGTGCTTTTCAGTCAAGTCCCAAGTCGTAATTATTTCCACGCTTAACTTATTAATATCAGCCATCTATTCCATCTGCTCTTTCAATCAATTACTCTTAACGATAAGAAGAAGTAAACATCATTTCCAAAGAGCCTAGTATGCCGCAATTAAATAAAGTATGTCATTTATTAAGTTCACTAAAAATAGGGGGAGCGGAGCGATTTTGTATTGATTTATCGTTAGAGCAACAACAAATGGGCTATGAGGTAACAATTATAAGTTTTGGTTCAACAAACGATGAGTTATATAATGTGGCCATTAAAGCGAATATTAACGTTATAATATTTAATAAAAAATGGTGGTCTAAAAATATAACTCTTTGCAGTATATTAAAAAAATTTAATATACTGCATTTACATTCGCCCGTTATTCTAAAAGTTATTTTACTTACTCTTCCCTTATTAACTCAACAAAAAATAATTTACACACGCCATGGCGAAGGACTTTATAGTGAATTTATTTGGAAGCTTACCCATAAAGTAGCAAAGCCTTTTATTTCTGCTGTAACTTTCGTTTCTCAAAATGGCCAACTTGTATTCAATAACATTCATCGTTGGAGCAACATTCAACAACAAGTTATAGAAAACGGCATTAGTGTTACAGATGACAAAGTAATTGAAACTAACTCGCCCACATTGCGAATAGGCTCCGTTGGGCGAATGGTGCCACTAAAGAGTCAAAAAGATTTAATTCAAGCTTGGGCTAACTTGCCTGAAAGTATAAAATCGAATATTGAACTGCATTTAATTGGTGACGGTGAATGTAGGCAATTACTAGAAAAACAGGCGTTTTCACTAAATGCACAAAATTCAATATTTTTTCATGGATTTATGAGTGACCGTTTTAAAATCTTAGCCTTGTTCGACCTGCTCGTAGTCAGTTCTGAAAGTGAAGGTTTATCAATTGCAATACTAGAAGCTATGGCACAACAAAAACCAGTAATTGCTACAAATGTAGGTGGAAACCCACGATTGATTCAAAATAATATAACAGGAGTACTTTATGAATATGGCGATATTAAACATTTAACAAGTGCAATTTTAAATTATTACAAAAATCCTGAAACCTTAAGTCAGCATGGTATCAATGCTCAAACCCATGTTAAAACAAACTATTCATTAAATAAAACAGCTAGAGAGTACGATGGACTTTATCAATAAAAACATGTTGAATAAATATAAGATTATTAAACATATTCTAGTGATATTTCTATATTGCACTCTATTACAAACGACTGCATTGGCCAGTGAAGTTAAGTTTTCATTACAACCTATTGAAAGTAAGGAAAGCAAACTAATAAGTACTTGGGCTATATCTGTACCTGATAATGTGATGAATAAGCATAGCCAGCTAGTGTTGAAGGACGAAAACAATATGATAATTCAAGCTGACTTCAGTTATGCATTACTTTGGCCTAGTGACAACACGCGACAATATATACGTTCATTAACTATTTCTTCAGGTGAGTTGCAACGTTCAAAAAGTGATTTATTCTATTCTCTAGAGTGGCAAGAGGGAACTACAGAAAATATAACAGATGCTGAAAAACAGTTAAGCATAACTCATCATGCCAATGTTTCAGCCGCGTGGTTGGCTTTGTCATTTTATGCACCATTAAAGACTTCAGCACAAAACAAAAAAATAACTTGGTTTGATAACGCCAACATCCGCTATGGTAAGTTTATGGCTGATCCCTCATTATTAAATAAAAAATATCAATTTGATTTAAACACAGCTGCAATTTGGCTCTACGACCGACCTTTTAACTTTTATTTGCTGTATCTAAAAACGGGGGACTTGTACTGGAAAACTAAAGCTCACGAAGCCTCTGAATTTTATAGAAGCCATATTAATAATGAAGGGTATTTTTCTTTAAAAGAACCAAACGATTTTAAATACGCCTATACGCAAGGATTAGTTTTAGATTATATATTTTATCCGAATAAAGACACCAAAGAGGTAATCGAGCGTATATATAAAATGACTTCAAGTTGGCCAACAGAGGTAAAAAAGGAAGGCTTTTGGACTGAACGACACCATAGCGTTGCATTAACTTCAGCAATATCGCAATGGGTTATATCTAATGACACTAACACATTAAAGCGAATTCGTTCTTTTGTAAGCAATACCGCTAATTATCTCGCTTACCCATATAACGGTAGTTGTTTAAAACATTCTTACCTATCCCATAATGGAAAAAAGAGTGACACTCAAGTATGCTCTCCTTGGATGACTGCTCTATTAGTTGAGCAGTTTTGGCGTTTTTATCATTTAACCTTTGACTACAAGAGTGCTCATGTTATTGAAATGTTTAGTGATTTCTTAATTAACGAGGGTATTTTCTATTTCACCTATGGAAAAGAATACTCTGCTGTTCCTAGATACTTAGCTACTATAAACAGCACAAAAAAAGGTAAATATAATGCTTGGTCTGATTTACATCATGCGTGCGATGTTGCAAGTGCTATTGCTAAAGCGGCTTACTTAAAGAAAATTCAAAATAAAGAACACTCAACGTTAACACTTACGTTAAAAAACATGTTGAAAACATGTCGCCGCTCCATGCATCGTTCAAACTCTGCGGATGCTTGGCCAGTAAACCCGCCAAGAAAATTTAATTGGTGGTATGGTTCCGCGGCAAGCTTTACTTGGTTGTTAAATGAACTAGATATTTAGTAACTAAATTATGACTACTGCAACTAGAAAAGGGAAAGTCAGTTACAAAGGCAACTTGGTCAAATAACATTATATAGTATCTTATAATTTAATTTAATTAGAAATCATAACCTGTGATTTTGCCCTAAGTGTTGGCTTACTATATAGTATTCTAATTTGTTAGTACCTGAAGATTCAGGGTAACTATATTATTACTTTTAATGGAACATCCCCATGAGATTGTACGCAAACTTCTATCAATCAATTATTTTTCCCTTCTATTCAAAATACATAAAAAAAAGTAATGTCTATTCAGAGTATGCCGAAGCAAAGCAACGCTTAAATTGGAGCAAAAAAGACTTACAATACTTCCAATGGAAAAGACTTGAAAAATTACTTCACCATTGTTGGAATAATGTTCCATATTATAGAGCCGTTTGGGAAAAATCTGGGATTAACGATATAGGTGAGATTAAAAGTCTGGTTGATTTTGAGAGGCTTCCTGTTTTAACCAAGCAAGATGTCAATGACAACTATGCTCAGCTAATTCCTGAATCCGCCAAAGGTAAAAATATAAGAAAAGCGACAGGCGGGTCCACTGGTCAACCATTTAAATTTGAGTTAGATGTACTAAGTAATGATGCTCGCCAAGCAATTATGTGGCGAGGTTATGGTTGGCTAGGTGCTGGTTTAGGCGTTAAGTCTTTATTTCTCTGGGGTGACAACATAGGTAAAGTTTCATGGTTTAGAACGCTTAAAGAAAATTTATACCATCGTTTTTATAACAGAAAGATGGTGAGTACTTTTTCAATGAACATTAACAACTTAGCTGAGTACGTTACTACAATTAACAACTACAAACCTGAAGCTATTATTAGTTATGTTAATCCTTTATATGAAATTGCTAAGTTTATTAATCAAAACAATATTCAAGTTTTTTCACCTAATAGTTTACTTACTGGTGCTGAACCTTTGTATGATTTTCAGCGTGTAGA
>TARA_R110001599_G_scaffold222763_1_pt1 | contig 18490 bp, 15 predicted proteins | sample TARA_R110001599 | Tara Oceans TARA_R110001599 (sample SAMEA4398360) | marine metagenome | biome: Polar Biome; feature: [MES] marine water layer (ENVO:01000295) within the mesopelagic zone...; material: water (ENVO:00002006), including particulate matter (ENVO:01000060) such... | reverse complement strand
CGCCCGCAGCCGGGTATCAAGATCGGCTACCTGCCGCAGGAGCCGCAGCTCAACCCGGAGAAAGACGTGCGCGGTAATGTGGAGGAAGGCCTGCAGGAGGCGGTGGACGCGCTGGCGGGGCTGGACAAGGTGTATGCTGCCTACGCAGAGCCGGATGCGGATTTTGACGCACTGGCCAAAGAGCAGGCGCGGCTGGAGGACATTATCCAGGCGACCGATGCCCACAATCTGGACCACAAGCTGGAAGTGGCGGCAGATGCTCTGCGCCTGCCGCCGTGGGATGCGGATGTGACCACGCTGTCCGGTGGTGAGCGCCGCCGGGTGGCGCTGTGTCGCCTGCTGTTGTCGGCACCTGACATGTTGCTGCTGGACGAGCCGACCAACCACCTGGATGCGGAGAGTGTGGCCTGGCTGGAGAAGTTCCTGCACGACTTCCCGGGCACGGTAGTGGCGATTACGCACGACCGCTATTTCCTGGACAACGCCGCCGGCTGGATTCTGGAACTGGACCGGGGCCGCGGCATCCCCTACGAGGGCAATTACTCGGATTGGCTGGAGACGAAGGAGGCGCGTCTGGAGCAGGAGAAGCGGCAGGAAGCCTCGCATCAGAAGGCGATCAAGGCGGAACTGGAGTGGGTGCGCAGCAACCCCAAAGGTCGCCAGGCGAAAAGCAAAGCGCGCCTGCAGCGTTATGAGGAGCTGCAATCGCAGGAGTTCCAGGCGCGTAACGAGACCAATGAAATCTACATTCCGCCGGGGCCGCGTCTGGGCGATAACGTCGTCGAGGTGACGAACCTGAAGAAAACCTACGGTGAGCGGCTGTTGTTCGACAATATCAGCTTCACCGTACCCAAAGGCAGCATCGTCGGCATCATCGGCGCCAACGGCATGGGCAAGTCGACCCTGTTCCGGATTCTGATGGACGAGGAGCAGCCGGACGGCGGCGAGGTCAAGGTGGGGGAGACTGTCCAGCTGGGCTATGTCGACCAGTCGCGCGATGACCTGGACGGCAGCAAGACGGTGTGGGAGCAGGTATCGGGCGGTCAGGATGTGATCCGCATCGGCAACTACGAGGTGAATTCGCGCTCTTACCTGGGGCGCTTCAACTTCAAGGGCTCGGACCAGCAGAAGTTCGTCAAGGATCTTTCCGGCGGCGAGCGCAATCGCCTGCACCTGGCCAACCTGCTCAAGCAGGGCGCCAACGTGCTGTTGCTGGACGAACCGACCAACGACCTCGATGTGGAAACCCTGCGTGCGCTGGAGGAGGCGCTGCTCACGTTCCCCGGCAGCGCGCTGGTGATCTCGCACGACCGCTGGTTCCTCGACCGGATTGCCACGCACATCCTGGCCTACGAGGACGATGGCAATGTGGTGTTCCACGAGGGCAACTTCACGGAATACGAGGAGGATCGCAAGGCCCGTCTGGGCGCGGCGGCCGCGCAACCGCACCGGGTCAAGTACCGCAAGTTGAAGTAGGCCCGGTGTGGGCTATGATTTGACCAACAGCAAACGCAAGAGACCTGGCATGACTGACACTCCTATTGAACGCCGAGCCTTCACCCGCGTCGCCATCGACCTGCCCGTGGAGGTACAGCAGGGCGGCAGCAGTTGGCGCCAGCGCCTGATCGACATTTCCCTGGGTGGCGCGGCCACTGATCAGCCGGATGTGTGGGACGCGCAGTACAACGAACCCTTCACACTGCTGATCGACACCGGTGCGGCCGAGCCGCTGGAGTTGTTTGCCTATCTTCAGCATGTGGAAAACGGGCGCCTGGGGTTCAAGGTCGACCACGTGGACCGGGAGAATATAGACCCCCTGCGGCGTCTGCTGGCCGCCCATCTGAGCAACCCCGATGTGCTGGACGGCGAGCTGCGCAGGCTAGACGAGGAAAGCGACGTCGAGGACGACTAACGGCGCCCGCAGCGCGTCTATTCCACCGCCGCGAGCGCCTCCTCGAGGCGGGACACCGCAATCACCTGCATGCCGCGTATTTCCCCACGCGGCGCATTCGCTTTCGGCACGATGGCCCGGCGGAAACCGTGCTTGGCAGCCTCTGACAAGCGCTCCTGGCCGCTGGGCACGGGGCGGATCTCGCCGGAGAGGCCCACCTCGCCGAAGATCACCATATCCCGCGGCAACTGCCGGTCACGGAAGCTCGACACAATCGCCAGCAACAGTGCGAGGTCGGCACTGGTCTCCAGCACTTTTACGCCGCCAACCACGTTGGCAAATACGTCCTGGTCTCCCACCTGCAGGCCGCCGTGGCGGTGCAGTACTGCCAGCAGCATGGCGAGGCGGTTCTGCTCCAGCCCCACGGCCACGCGGCGCGGGTTGCCCAAGGCGCTGTCGTCCACCAGCGCCTGGATTTCCACCAGCAACGGCCTGGTACCCTCCCAGACCACCATCACCGCACTGCCCGAGGCAGGCTCGCTGCTGCGGTCGAGAAAAATGGCCGAAGGGTTGCGCACTTCCCGCAGGCCCTGCTCGGTCATGGCGAATACGCCCAGCTCGTTGACGGCGCCGAAGCGGTTCTTTTGCCCACGGAGGGTACGGAAGCGCGAGTCGTGCCCACCCTCCAGCAGGATGGAGCAGTCGATCATGTGCTCCAGCACTTTGGGGCCGGCCAGGGAGCCGTCCTTGGTAACGTGCCCCACCAGGAACAGCACCGTGCCGGTGCGTTTGGCAAACCGGGTGAGAAACGCCGCGCACTCGCGCACCTGGGACACACTGCCCGGCGCGGAACTCAGGTCGTCGGAGTGCACAACCTGAATCGAGTCCACCACCAACACCCGCGGGCGGTGATTCTCTGCGGCAGCGATAATGGCCTCGACATTGGTTTCGGCCATCAGCCGCAGGCGGTCTGTTGCCAGCCCCAGCCGACGCGCGCGCATGGCCACCTGCTGCAGGGATTCTTCGCCGGTGATGTAAAGGGCATCCATGTTGGCCGCCAGATGGCACATGGTCTGCAGTAGCAGGGTGCTCTTGCCCGCGCCCGGATTGCCGCCGACCAGAATCGCAGACCCCGGTACCAGCCCGCCTCCCAGCACCCGGTCGAACTCTTCCGCACCGCTGCTGAAGCGCGGCAGCTCCTCGAGGTCAATTTCGCCCAGCAGGCGTGCTTCGCTCACGGTGCCGGCAAAACCACCCCGAGCCTTGCCACTGCGGGCCGCACCGGCCCCAGCCGGGCCACCGAGACGCACCTCTGACAGTGAGTTCCAGGCGCCGCAGTCGTTGCACTGACCCTGCCATTTCGCATAATCCGAGCCACACTCGTTACACACGAACGCCGTTTTGCTCTTCGCCATGCCCTGCCCTGCTCAGTTGCCGCGGAAAAAATCAGTCACCCCGCTATCAGCCGCAGGGTCAGGTCGGTATCCTAGTGCACTCGATGGTCACTTGCCCAACACTACCGGAATTTCCATGCCGCACTCCTCCCTGATCCCCGAACCGCCCCTGGTGTTCTCGCCCGGGCTGGCGGCAACGATCGGGCTGGAGGAGGCGATTCTGCTGCAACAGCTGTCAACACTGTTCACCCACCGCGCCGCACAGCTGCACCGGGGCTATCGCTGGCTGCGGGTCGAGCGTGATTTCCTGCTGCAGCAGCTGCCGTTCTGGGGCCCCGCCGACCTCTACCGCATCTGCCAGAGCCTTGCGGACAAGGGCGTGATTCTGGTGGAGTCACCCCCGCTGCACAGCCACCCCGAACTCCTCTTCGCCATGAATGAGCGGGGCGGCCAACCGCCGGCCGGCGTCCCGCGGTCTGGCGCCCCTAAAGCCCACGCACCGGGCATGCAGGCCGCAACCGGCACACCCACAGCCACATCCGGCCAGGCAGGCCGCCCAGCCCAACACTTCGGCACCGACCCGTCACCTACTCGACGCAGCGCGTCACAACTACCCGGCAGCTGGGGGCCCAGTGAAGACTTGCTGCAGTTGCTGGGCCTGAACCACAACATACCGCGCCAGTTCGCGCTAGACCAACTGGAAGATTTCATCTTTTACTGGCGCGAGCGCGGCGAACCCAGCCACGCCTGGGAGAACAAGTTTCGCCAGCACGTCATCAGCTGCTGGCGACGGGAGCAACAGAGCCGCGCAGAGGCTTTTCGGGCCGACCAGAACCCCCCCCTGGACAACCAATGGCGACCCAGCCGGGACGCCCTGGATATCATGCTGCGCAGCGGCATCGACCCCGAATTCATCGACGAGGCGACCCCGGAGTTCATACTCTACTGGCGCGAGCGCGGCGACGCGCCCCGGGAACTGAACTCGAAATTCATCCAGCACATCCGCATCCAGTGGGCCAAGTACACCTCCAGCATGCGCCACAGTACCGAGCCACGGCGCATTGCCGATGACTGGCAGCCGGACGACGATGTTTTTGATATTCTGCGCCTGTCGCATATTGATGAGAACTTTGCCCGCGAACTGCTGCCGGAGTTCATCATCTACTGGCGTGACAGCAACCAGGCACACACATCCTGGAACAGCAAATTCCTGCAGCACGTGAAGTTCCATTGGGCCAAACAGCACCGCATTGACCAGGCAGGGCACAACCATGACGGACAGCAAGGATCTCCTCGAACGAGTCGCACGCGGGATTCAAGCCTCGCAGACGACCTCAACGACACCTCCTGGGCCGACTGACGCCCGCCGCCGACCCGCCAGCGATGGCCACATCGAGGCGATCAACCAGGTTTTCGCCCTGTTCCGGCTGAACTACCACAACCAGTACTACGCGGCGTACCCCGACGCCGAGCAGCTCAAGCAGATCAAGAAGCTCTGGCTGGAATCGCTGGCCGATTACCCGGTTGAGCAGATTCTGCGCGGTGCACGCCACGCCATCGAAAACAGCGAGTACTTGCCAACCCTGCATCGCATGCTGGAGTGCTGTCAGGAGAGCATTGCCAGCCTCGGGCTGCCCGATGCCTACAGCGCCTACCGTGAAGCCTGCGATGCGCAAAGCCCGCGCTCGGCACAGCCCTGGAGCCACCCGGCGGTGTACCTGGCGGGACGTGACAGCGACTGGTTTTTCCTCGCCAACAACCCGGAACGCAGCACCTGGCCGGTGTTTCGCAAGCACTACCAGGCCTGGTGCACACGTGCGCTGCGCGGCGAAGCGCTGGCGGTGCCGCAGGAGCCGGCCCTGGAACAGCACGCCGCCGAGCCCCTGTCGACCGAACAGCAACTCGCAGCGCTGGCCAGGTTGCGCCGCGAGACACAACTCTGAGCGGTGAAAGCGCAATGACAGGTGTTTATTGCCGATTCTGCGGCCACCTGTTAATTTCTCCTCTCCCATTGCACGCGCTCAACGCACGTCCCACAATAACAATGGATACCCGGTTATGATTCGATACAGCAACACCTTGATGGCGGCCGCTGTGGCTGCATTCCTCGCCGGCTGCAGTGATGGCAGCGACCAGGTGGCAGAGATCCTGCCGCCGCCGAACCCCTGCGACGGTACCGAAGTTGCATCCTCCCGCCTGTTCTTGCAGCAGCTCACCAGCAGCAGCGTGATCATCAAGTGGCGCGGCGACGCCACCGCGGCCTGCATCGGCAGTAGCGCCGAGTTGCTGGCGACGCGGTTCACGGCCGAGGAGACTGAAGGCGATCACAAAGAAGTGCGTATCGATGGGCTGGAGGCCGGTTCCACCTACTACTACTCCGTGGGCGGTGCCCCCTCGGCGCCGGCTGGCCAGCAATTCACCACGGCACCTGAGCGCGGCAATGCTGCGGCCGGTGGCAAAACCCGCCTCTGGGTGATTGGTGATTCGGGCACCGGCGGCGACGACGAACGCGAAGGGCACGAAGGAGAAGCCGCCGAGGTACTGGCCGGTCTGGAAGCCTTTGTGGAGGCTGACGGCAAGGCAGTCGACCTGTTCCTGATGCTCGGCGACAACGCCTACAACGTGGGCAGCGACTTCAATTACCAGCAGGCCGTGTTCGAAACCTACCCCGACCTGCTCAAGTCCGTTTCGCTATGGCCCACGATAGGTAACCACGAAATGGGACTGGGTTTCCTTTCACCTACGCTCGGCCTGCCAGGCCTGGGGATCAGCGCAGACCCCGATTCGTATCAGGCGACCGCCGACGATGAGCCGGGACGCATGCCCTACCTCGAAATCTTCTCCCTGCCGGCCGAGGGCGAAGCGGGTGGCGTGGCCAGCGGCACGGAACAGTACTACTCGTTCGACCACGGCAATGTGCATGTGGTGAGCCTGGATTCACAGCTCTCGGCGCGCGACCCGGAACAGATGGCAACGATGCGCGAGTGGTTGATTGATGACCTGAGCAGCAACGACCTCGACTGGACCGTCGTGATCTTCCACCACCCCCCCTATTCCAAGGGTGCCAACCATGACTCGGATGATGTGGAGAAAGTAAACGGTTTCGATCGCCCACAGCGCGACATGCGTGAGCAGTTCGTGCCCATCTTCGATGCCCACGGGGTGGATCTGGTCTACAACGGTCACTCCCACTCCTACGAGCGCAGCTACTACATCACCAGCCACACCGGCACCTCGGATACTTTCTCGACAGCAGAGCATGCCGAATTGCGCAATGGTGACCCGGCGCAGCCCGCTTCCGGCCGCGGCGACATGCCCTACGCCCAGCTCAGCCCGACCAGCGGAGGCGTGGATGACCGGGTGATCTACAGCGTGGTGGGCAATTCGGGTAAAGCCGACGAGGACGCCGGCAGCCTCACCGCTGCAGACGAATGGCTGCGCCATCCGGCACACATCGACCAGCCGGCTGACACCGAGGAGCCACCGCGTCGCGGTCTGCCCGTGCTTGGTTCCGCCGTGATCGATGCGTCCGACACAGAACTGACACACTCGTTCATTACGGTAGACGGCGAGGTGCTTGACCAGTTCACCATCACCCGCTGACCCCGCAGGGGCCGCGGCGACTCGCCGTGGCCCCCTTCAATCGAGTACTCATGTCATGTCACCGCGACTGCTTTTAACCCTGTTTTTGTGCCTGTCACCAGTGGCTGCCACACCTTCTTTGGCTCACCCCGGCCATGAAGATCAGCTCAAGGCCATCGATCAGGCGCTGGCCAAGGCGCCGGACAATCAGGCGCTGTACTTGCAGCGGGGCTCCGTCTACGGCGAGATCGGTCACTTCACCGAGGCGGAAAACGATTTCGCCCGGGCCCGCGAGCTCGGTCCGGCTGAGCGCGTGGATCTTGCCGAGAGCATCATGCTCTACGGCAAGGGTGACCTCGCCGCAGCCATGGCGCTGGCCAATCGCCACGTGCAGACGTTCCCCAACGACCCGGAAGGGTTCCGGCACAGGGCGTTTATCGCCCGCGATGCCGGCGACCACGCGCGCGCCCTGGCAGACCTGCAAACCTATTTCAGGCTACAGGCACGTCCGAGCCCGGGCCTGTTCGTGTCCGCCGCCAATATGCTGGTAGGGGAGGGGCGCCCCGAGGATGCGCTCGCCGTGCTCGACCAGGGCCTTGAGCAACTCGGCATGGTGCCGCAGCTACAGCGCCAGGCCATCAGCCTGGAGGTCGCCGCAGGCCGACTGCCAGCGGCAATTGCCCGGCAGGAAGCCATGCGCACCACCCTGCGCGACAGTGCGCGCTGGAAACTCGACACCGTTGACCTGCTGCAACAGGCCGGGCGCAAGGCAGATGCCAACAAGCTCCTCCAGCAGGCGCAAGCGCAGCTGGCCGCACAGCGCGACACACCGGCACGACGCGCGCTGGAAGATCGCGCCGTGCGACTGGCAGAGGCGCTCTCGGGCTGATATAACGGGGGCCCGAAGACGCCACGAAGCGGAGCCTCCCATGACTGCCCAGCAAACCACCGCTGAGAGGGCCTCGGCCCTCGCCGACACGCACGTTGTTGAAAACGTCTCCCGTGAACTGGAAAACTACAACCTCTACACGCAGGACCGGGCGCTGCAGGACGCGGTGGCGCGTGAAGGGGCAGACTGGGCCAACGAGAGCCTGGTGGCCTTTGGCCATGCGGTGGGCCGGGCGGACTACCTGCATCTTGGCTTTGCCGCCAACAAGTACCCGCCGGAATTCGATACCCACGACCGCTTCGGCAATCGCGTCGACCTGGTCAGCTATCACCCCGCCTACCACACCCTCATGGACAGCGCGGTCAGGCACGGCCTGCATTCGTCGCCCTGGACTGACCCACGATCGGGTGCACATGTGGCCCGCGCCGCCCACAGCTACCTGCAGGGCCAGGTGGAGGCGGGCCACGGCTGCCCCATCACCATGACCTTCGCCTGCATTCCTTCCATTCGTACAGCGCCCGCCATTGCAGCCCTCTGGGAACCCAGGATCACCGCGCGCACCTACGACCCGCGCAACGTACCCGACACCGAGAAACAGGGCGTCACCATTGGCATGGGCATGACGGAAAAGCAGGGTGGATCTGACGTGCGCAGCAACAGCACGCGTGCGCACCCACTGGGCGCGCGCGGCACCGGGGAAGCCTACGAACTGGTCGGGCACAAGTTCTTCCTCTCCGCCCCCATGTGCGATGCGTTCCTGGTGCTGGCGCAAACCGAGGCCGGCCCCAGCTGCTTTCTGGTGCCCCGCTGGCGTCCGGATGGCAGCAAGAACCCGCTGCAGGTGCTGCGCCTGAAAAAGAAGTTGAGCAACGCCTCCAACGCCTCCAGTGAAATCGAGCTGCGCGGGGCACTGGGCTGGCTGCTGGGTGAGGAAGGTCGCGGCGTGCGCACCATTGTGGAAATGGTCAGCCTGACCCGCTTTGACTGCATGATCGGTTCCGCGGCCGGCATGCGCATGGCCGCCTCTCAGGCACTGCACCACTGCAGCATCCGCGAGGCCTTTGGCCGCGTGCTGAACGCACAGCCATTGATGCAGAACGTGCTGGCCGACCTGGCCATTGAAAGCGAGGCCGCGCTGGTCATGGGCATGCGCATGGCGCGCGCTCTGGACAATACCGGCGATGAACGCGAGGCGCTGTTCATGCGCCTGGGCGTTGCCGTGGGCAAGTACTGGGTATGCAAACGCGCGCCCAACCATGCCTACGAGGCCATGGAGTGTATCGGCGGCAGCGGGGTGATGGAGGACAGCATGATGCCGCGGCTCTATCGCGAAGCACCGGTAAACGCCATCTGGGAGGGCAGCGGCAACGTGCAGTGCCTTGACGTCCTGCGTGCCATGCAGAAGTCGCCCCGAGTGGTCGAGGTGTTTCTGGATGAACTGGGTGCTGCGCGCGGTGCCCACGCCACGCTGGACCGCGAAATTACACGCCTGCAGCAGGATCTGGCCGCTCCCGAGGACTTCGAATACCGCGCTCGGGATGTGGTGGACCGCATGGCGCGGTCGCTGCAGGCCGCTCTGTTGCTGCAACACGCACCCACCGGGTTGGCGGAAGCCTTCTGCAACTCCCGCCTGGGCGGCGAGGGCCAACACAACGTGGGCACCCTGCCCCGCGGCGTTGACTGCGCGGCGATTATCGAGCGCGCCACCCCACAGGCCTGAGGCGCCGCCGCTCTGGCGGCGCGGTAGCCGCTAGTGAAGACGCCTACTCCTCGTCGTAGTGTCCGCGTGCGAGGTTCTCAAAGCGGGTGAACTGGCCGATAAACGCCAGCCGACAGGTGCCGATGGGGCCGTTCCGCTGCTTGCCCAGGATGATTTCCGCGGTGCCCTTATCGGGCGAATCCTCGTTGTAGACCTCGTCGCGGTAGATGAACATGATCACGTCCGCATCCTGCTCAATGGCGCCTGACTCACGCAGGTCGGAGTTCACCGGACGCTTGTTCGGACGCTGTTCCAGCGAACGGTTGAGCTGCGAGAGTGCCACCATGGGGCAGGCGAACTCCTTGGCGATCGCCTTCAGGCTGCGCGAGATTTCCGAGATCTCGGCGGTGCGGCCCTCGGAGGAACCCGCCACCTGCATCAACTGGATGTAGTCCACCATGATCATGCCGATCTGCCCGTGCTCGCGGGCAATGCGCCGCGCGCGGCTGCGCAGTTCAGTGGGTGTCAGCGCCGGGGTATCATCAATGAACAGCGGCAGGTCCTTGAGCTTGGACACCGCACCGCTGAGTTTGGGCCAATCTTCCTGCTCCAGCTTACCGGTGCGAATCCGCGTTTGATCGATGCGCCCGATAGAGGAGAGCATACGGATAATCAGCTGTTCCGCGGGCATCTCCATACTGAACACCAGCACCGGCTTCGCCTGGGAGAGCACCGCGTTCTCGACCAGGTTCATGGCGAAGCTGGTCTTGCCCATGGACGGCCGGCCTGCAACGATCACCAGGTCAGAGGGCTGCAGGCCCGAGGTTTTACGGTTGAGCTCAATGAAACCGGTGTCGAGGCCGGTGATGTCGCCCCCGGAGTGGAACAACTCCTCGATGCGCGCCAGCGCCGACTGCAGCAACGGGTTCACATCACGGGGACCGCCGGCCTTGGGGCCCTGCTCCGAGATCTGCATGATCAGGCGCTCGGCCTCATCAATCAGCTCGTTGGAGCTGCGCCCCTCTGGGCTGAAGCCGCTCTCGGCAATCGTTTGCGCCGCCTCGATCAGCTTGCGCAGGCTGGCGCGCTCATTGACCACCTCCGCGTAGGCCCGGATGTTCGAGGCACTCGGGGTATTGCTGGCCAGCTCCGCGAGGTAGGAGAGGCCGCCCGCGGCGTCCAGCTCCCCATTGGCGGTGAGCCGGTCCGCTACCGTGATCACGTCAATCGGCTGGGTGGCCTCAGCCAGACGGGCGATCTGACGAAAAATAAGGCGGTGGTCGGGGCGATAGAAATCGTCCGCGGTGACGGTTTCCGCAACAGCGTCCCAGCCATCGGCTGACAACAGAAGGCCGCCGAGCACTGACTGTTCGGCCTCGATGGAGTGGGGCTGCATCTTGATGCGCGCGACGTCCCGGTCGAAGTTGCTCCCGCCACCGGCAAACGGTGGTTGGGCGATCATCTCGGAATAGTCGGTCTCGGGCATGAGGGCGTGCTGCGGCCTGAACGGCCACACAGGTTAGCGGATTTTGGCTTGCAGGGTAACCGGGCGTCCGACAGTTTGCCGGACGCGCAGCGCTACAGCGGGATAAACCCCGGCCAGAGCCGGGGCCACGGCAGGCTTACTCGGCAACAACCGCAATCACAACGGTCGCGGTAACGTCACCGTGAACCTGGATGTCCACTTCAAACTCGCCCAGTTCGCGCAGCGGACCTTCTGGCAGGCGCACTTCAGACTTGTCCACTTCACAGCCGGCAGCGGTAACCGCTTCGGCGATGTCGCGGGTGCCCACGGAACCGAACAGTTTACCTTCGTCACCGGCATTGGCGCCGATGGTGACAGGCTGCAGGGCGTTGATCGCCTCGGCACGCTGCTCGGCGGCAGACAGGGCTGCAGCCGCGGCCGCTTCCAGTTCCGCACGACGGGTTTCGAACTCGGCAATGTTGCTGCGTGTAGCAGGCACAGCCTTGCCCTGCGGTACCAGGTAGTTGCGGCCGTAGCCGGCTTTCACGTCAACCTTGTCGCCCAGGCCACCCAGGTTGCCGATGTTTTCCAGCAGAATGACTTCCATTTTGACTTCCTCTTTTCGGGGGCCAGGCCCCTTACGTGTAAATTCTCAACCCCGGTTGTCGCGATCGTCTTCTTCATCGCGCCGGCGAACATCTTGCCCGACAGCCGCCCAGCGCTGGCGGAATCCCCACCAGCTGTCCACCACCGCCAACAGCACCACCAGCAGCTTCACCAGGTCCACCAACAGCCAGCCCACATACAGCGCCGTGAGCAGACCACTGCCGCGGCCCCGCTGCGCCACGCGCGCGTGGGCCAGTGCAAGCCCGGCAGCCGTCAGTGGCACTGCGCACACCGCCGCCCAGGGGCGGAATTCAGGCCCCATGGCCACCAGCGCCGCTGCACCTACTACCAACAGCGTACTCACCGCCGGCGGATAATACAGCGTGCGAAACTCGCCGCCAAAACCGCCCGGATTATACAGTGCTGCCTGCCACCAGCGGGCCAACAACAGGCACAGTACGCTGAGCATGGCGTTGGCCGCTCCCAGCATGCCGGCCACCTGCAGGGCCGTTGGCCGGGGCAGGGCAACAGCGGCGTTATCCGCCGCCATCTGCTGCTCCAGGCTGGCGAGAAACTGGTCAAAAAACGCCAACATCTGCGCCAGTAACTCACCGCCGAATACGCTGATACCGAGCCCGGTCAGCAGTCCTACCGGCACACTGGCGAGTAGCGCCAACGGCAGACTCACGGTCAACCGCAGCACCAGCGCCAGTGCAGTTGTACCCAGCAACAGGGCAAACGGGCCACTGTCGCCAAACACCAGCATCAAGGCACCGGCCGGCAACACAGCCCACAGCAGCAGCCAGAGCCCTTGCCCCGGCCCCTGGCGCAGGGCGACCAGCGCAATAGCAGCCGCGCTGATCCAGCAGAACAACAGGCTGCCGGAACCGGCAACGGCCACCAGCAATGCCTGCAGGCGGCCGCGCATGATGAAATTGGCCAGGCCTTTCAATCGGGGCCTCCCGGATCCTGATGACCGCTCGCGGCCATCACCCTGAGGGATTCCTTACTTGTGGGAATCCGAGTAGGGCAGCAACGCCAGAAACCGCGCGCGCTTGACCGCGGTAGACAGCTGACGCTGGTACCGTGCCTTGGTGCCCGTGATGCGGCTCGGAACAATCTTGCCGGTTTCGGAAACGTACGCCTTCAGCGTTTCCAGATCTTTGTAGTCGATTTCCTTCGTGCCTTCGGCAGTGAAGCGACAGAACTTACGGCGACGGAAAAAACGTGCCATGGTGCTACTCCTCGTAAACTGTACTAAACGTTACAACGCAACAGCCGGCTTATTCGCCGGACTCGTCGTCGCCCTTGTCTGCCGAATCATCATTGCTGTTACTGCGCGCAGTGCGCTCGGCGTCAGCTGATTGGCGCTCTTCGTAACGGGTCTTGCGCTCGCGGCTTTCTTTCTCTGCCTTCATGATGAAAGACTCATCAGTGACGGCATCGTCGCGGCGAATAACCAGGTTACGCAGGACGGCATCGTTGAAGCGGAATGTCGTAGTGAGTTCTTCCATCGCTTCGTTGGACGCTTCAACATTCATCAGCACGTAGTGTGCCTTGTGAATCTTGTTGATCGGGTAGGCCAACTGGCGACGACCCCAGTCTTCCAGACGGTGCACACTGCCACCGTCTTTCTGGATGGTGTTGGAGTAGCGCTCGATCATACCGGGCACTTGTTCGGACTGGTCCGGGTGGACCATAAAAACAACTTCGTAATGACGCATGGTGGCTCCTTACGGGTTAATGCTACCCACTAATGCGGTGTAGCAAGGAGGATCGGCTGCCAAAACAGCCGGGCAAAATTCAGGCCGCGGATTCTATAGATTTTCCTCGGTCGCCGCAAGCATTACACAGCAGGTCAGCCGGCACGCTGGCGTACCACCTCGAACAGGCAGATACCGGTCGCGACCGACACATTGAGGCTGCTCACGGTACCCGCCATCGGCAGCTTGATCAGGTAGTCGCAGAGCTCACGGGTCAGGCGGCGCATCCCGTCCCCCTCCGCGCCCATCACCAGGGCCACGGCCCCGCGCAGGTCAGTGTCATAGACAGTGGCTTCCGCCTCACCGGCCGTGCCGTAGATCCACACACCGCGGGCCTTGAGTGCCTCCAGTGTGCGGGCAATATTGGTCACGCGGGCAAACGGCACCGCCTCGGCGGCACCGCAGGCCACCTTGCTCACTGTGGGGCCCAGGTCAGCGGATTTGTCCTTGGGCACGATCACCGCATCAACACCGGCGGCATCCGCACTGCGCAGGCACGCACCCAGATTGTGCGGATCCGTGACTCCATCCAGCACCAGCAGCAGCACGGGATGCGGGCTGTCGTCCACCAGCTGCAGCAAGTCCACCTCGTCCAGCAGGTTGTCACCGGCTGACTCCGAGCCCGCCACCGCATCCAGCGTGGCTACTGCGCCCTGGTGGCGCCCGTTGACGCGCTCATCCAGCACCGCGCGCGGGGCGCGCACCACCGCTACCCCCTGATTGCGTGCCAGAGTTTCCAGCGCGGCAATCCGCTTGTCCGCCCGGCCCTGCTGCAGTGCCAGCTCGCGGATCGACTCGGGCTTGCGCCGCAACAGGCCATCAACGGCATGAATGCCGAACAGATACTGCATGACAGCCGCCTAGCGCCGGCGCCGCCGGGACTTGCCCGCCGGCTTGGCACTGTCCCCCTCGCCACTCTTGCGTGACCCGGCACCAGACTTTGCAGCCGCTTTCGGCTTTGCGGCACCTGCCTTCTTGCGCGGCGGATTGGCAGAGGCTGAGCCTTCCGCTTTGCGCTTGCGCGGCTTGCTGGACTTGGCCTTGTTGGCGGAAGGTGCGTCGATCAACTCCAGGTCGATTTTCTTGTCGTCCAGGTCCACCCGGGCAACCTGCACGCGCACGCGCCCGCCCAGCCGGTAACTGCGGCCACTGCGCTCACCCACCAGCCGCTGTTTGGACGCATCGAAACTGTAGTAATCGCCGGGCAACGCGCTGATGTGGACGAGGCCTTCTATATAGATGGGCTGCAATTCCACGAACAGGCCAAAGGAGGTTACCGCCGCGATAACGCCGTCGAACTCATCCCCCACATGCTCCTGCAGGAATTCACACTTGAGCCAGGACTCCACATCGCGGGTTGCATCATCCGCACGCCGTTCGGTCATGGAGCAGTGCAGGCCCTGGGCCACCATGTCGCGTTCGTTGTAGGGAAAGATCGCCTCGCGCGGGATCTCCGGTGCTCCGCGCTGGCGCTGCACCGTCTTGGTACGGCCCTTGGAGCGGATGATGTGACGAATACCCCGGTGCACCAGCAGGTCCGCATAGCGCCTGATGGGCGAGGTAAAGTGCGCATAGGCGGGGTAATGCAAGCCGAAGTGGCCCTCGTTTTCCGGTGTGTAGACGGCCTGGCGCAACGAGCGGAGCAACATGGTCTGGATGACGTTCGCGTCGTCGCGCCCTTGCACCGCGTCCAGCAGGTCGCCGTAGTGGGCAGGGGTGGGCTTTTCACCACCGCGCAGGTCCAGGCCGAGCTCGCCGAGGAAGGCGCGCAGGTTTTCGAGCTTCTCGGGCGTGGGGCCCTCGTGCACCCGGTACAGCACGGGCAGCTCGTGTTCTTCGTAGAATCGCGCTGCCGCCACGTTGGCGCAGAGCATGCACTCTTCAATCAGCTTGTGCGCATCGTTGCGTACCACCGGCACAATGGCGTCGATCTTGCGCTGCTCGTTGAACAGGATCCGGGTTTCTGTCGTTTCGAAATCGATGGCCCCGCGCACATCACGCGCCTTGCGCAAAACCTTGTACAGCGACTGCAGCCGCTTCAGGTCCTTGAGCCGGTTCTTGTCAATCTGCGGATCGCTGCCGCCCTCCAGTACCTCGCCCACCTGGGTATAGGTGAGGCGCGCCTGGGAGTGGATAACCGCCTCGTAGAAGCGGAAACCGGTGAGCTTGCCGGAGCCACTCAACTCCATTTCGCAGACCATGGCGAGACGATCCACCTTGGGCTTGAGCGAGCACAGGCCGTTGGAGAGCGCCTCGGGCAGCATGGGCACCACCTGCTCGGGGAAGTACACCGAGTTACCGCGCAGCGCCGCCTCTTCATCCAGCGCGGAACCGGGGCGCACGTAGTGCGACACATCAGCAATAGCCACCCACAGGCGCCAGCCGCGCAGGCGCTTTTCACAGTACACGGCATCGTCAAAGTCGCGTGCATCCTCGCCGTCGATGGTGACAAACCCGAGGCCGCGCAGGTCAGCGCGGTATTTCTTGTCTTCCTCCCGCGGCTCCTCTTCCAGCGAGCCCGCTTCTCGCAGTACCGCCTCGGGCCACTCGTGTGGGATGCCGTGGGAGCGGATGGCAACGTCGATTTCCAGGCCGGGGTCCAGATGGTCGCCCAGCACTTCCACTATCTGGCCCTTGGCACCGAGGTTGCGCGTGGGGTAGTCGGTGATTTCCGCCGTCACAATCTGGCCGGACTTGGCGCCACCCTTGAGCTTGGGCGGAATCAACACCCGGTGGTTGACGCGGCTGTTGTCCGGCACCACGAAACCGATGCCGCTCTCCTCCTCATACCGGCCGACAACACGCGACGTGCCGCGGTGCAGCACCTCCACCACACGGCCTTCCGGACGCCCGCGGCGATCCAGGCCGATGATGCCCACCAGCACTTCATCGCCGTCAAACACAAACTGCATCTGCCGGGAACTGAGGTAGACGTCATCCCCCTCCTCCAGCGGGATGGCAAAACCGTAGCCGTCACGGTGGCCCTGCACACGGCAACGCAACAGGTTCAGCTTGTCCACCAGGCCATAGGCGCCGCGCCGATTGACCATCAGCTGGCCATCGCGCTCCATGGCGCGCAGCCGTTTGCGCAGCGCCTCTACCTGCTCCTCTTCATGCAGGTCGAGGTCGCGGGCGATATGCGGGTGACTCAAGGGTTTGTCCGCGGCGGTGAGCAGGTCGAGGATGACTTCGCGGCTGGGAATCGGGTTGTCGTAGCGTGCGGCTTCGCGCTCGGCGTGGGGGTCGGCAATCTTGCCTTTTTTAGCCATAGGTAACGGGGCTTCCTGTCGTGATTTAACGTGGTCTGAATTTTAGGTGGCAACAGTATACGCGAGGATTGACAAACCTGCTGCGGAAAAGTAAAGTGCGCGCCCTCGGGTAATCCACCGTGATTGCACGATGCCCAGGTGGTGAAATTGGTAGACACGCTAGCTTCAGGTGCTAGTGCTCGAAAGGGCGTGGAGGTTCAAGTCCTCTCCTGGGCACCATTTTGAATTCCAGAGACTTCCAACAAAATCTCTAAGTCATTGAAAAAGCCCGCGAAAGCGGGCTTTTTCGTTCCAGCATGCGCTACCGGGTTCCACTGAAAGCTATGTGCAAATGAGTACATTTTTGAGTACACTAAAAGTTCGAGAGAAAAAGTGTACTCACCATGCCCCTTACCGCACGAGAAGTCCAGGCTGCCAAGCCTAAAGACAAGCCTTATGGCCTCGCCGATGGCGGAGGCCTCTCCCTGTGGGTGACCCCCGTGGGGCAGAGGTACTGGCACTTCCGCTATCGCATCGACGGCAAACAACCTCGTATTTCCTTGGGTGTCTACCCCACTATTTCACTCCAACTTGCTCGCGAGAAGGCGGCTGAAATGCGTGCACTTGTGGCACGCGGTATCGACCCGAGCCAGAAACGCAAAGTTGATAAACAAGCATCTACCGAATCAAAGACCAATCTGTTCAGGGTAGCCGCAGAGGACTGGTACCAAAGCAAGGTCAAAGCTGGTCGCTCTGCGTCAACCTTGGATAAAATGCGGACCTACCTCGACAAGGATATTCTCCCCGTACTGGGGGACAAACACCTTCCCAACGTATCGAGGGCAGACTGCGCTTCCGTACAAACCCGCATCGAGAAACGTGGCGCACTGAACGTCTCCAAGAAGGTCCGCGGCTGGCTGCGCGAAATCTTCAGCCGGGCGATCGCCAAAGGGCTATGCGACAACAACCCGGCATCGGAGCTGCGCTATATCGCCAAGGAAGCCCCGAGAGCCGAGCACTACCCACATTTACTCGAACCTGAGTTACCGGATTTTCTCCGCAAGCTGGACAACTCGACCAGTCGCCTCATCAACCGCACCGCAGCCTGGATGGCAATCCTCACCGCCTCCCGCCCTGGCATGGTTCGCTTCGCCCAATGGCACGAAGTCGACCTGGATGATGCGATATGGCGTATCGACGCTGAGAAAATGAAGATGCGCCGCATGCACGTGACGCCGCTTCCCACTCAACTCATTGCAATGCTCAAAGAGCTCCGGGAAATTACCGGAAGGCAGCAGTATCTCTTCCCCGGCATCGGCACCAAAAACGCCATGATCAGCGAAAACACGGTCAACAAGGTATTTCGCCTCATAGGCTACAAGGGTCGCATGGTGAGCCACGGCACTCGACACACCGCCAGCACGCTGCTCCGGGAACATGGCTGGCCCAAGCAGTTCGTGGATGCGCAACTGTCCCACAAGGAAACCGGAATTGCCGGTGACTACAACCACGCCATCTATCTTCCCCAGCGCCGACTGATGATGCAGTGGTATGCAGACTATCTGGATGCGTTAAGGGTGGGTTTGACTTCGAAACAGTCGCAAGCATTTGCAAGACGAGTGAATACAAATGCACGTCTTGAAACAGCGTCAGCCGAGAAGTGACCGGAATAGTCAGTGAGCACGGCCTAGCTCCACAAACTTAACATCGCTGTCGTCGAGTGAGTTTGTAAATATCCACCCGCCAATCAGCATCATAGATATCTTCAAGTTTCTCGATGCCGTCGCCACCAGCGCCAGGAAATCATTCGGATACAAAGTCCTGCCCGGTAACAGCTGAGCCGAGGGATTCACTCAGCTTCTCGGAAGTGCATAGATTCACACCAATATTGCTCATTTCCTCCTCTCCCTTGGGATAGAGCTGAGAAATCGCATCGGTGACCAGTATGATCCT
>TARA_R110001599_G_scaffold137304_4_pt1 | contig 18503 bp, 15 predicted proteins | sample TARA_R110001599 | Tara Oceans TARA_R110001599 (sample SAMEA4398360) | marine metagenome | biome: Polar Biome; feature: [MES] marine water layer (ENVO:01000295) within the mesopelagic zone...; material: water (ENVO:00002006), including particulate matter (ENVO:01000060) such... | reverse complement strand
CGTGCGATACCACTTGCCAATGCAGGCGCAAGACTCCACGATAGGGATAATATGCGCACTGATCTCGATCACCTTCCGGCAGCCAAGCAACGCGAGATTGAACGCGTGAAGGCCATTATCTTCGAAGAGTTCGAAGACGCGCTGGCGCTCGCGCAGCATGAGTGGAAGAAGAAAGGGAAGATCGAGAAGATCATTCTCTATGGAAGCTACGCAAGGGGCGGCTGGGTCGACGAACCGCACACCGCAAAAGGCTATCGCTCGGACTTTGATATCCTGATCATCGTCAACGACAAGCGCCTGACCGACAAGGTCGACTACTGGCTGAAGCTTGACAACCGCCTTATCCGCGAACTTGCCATCGATAAAACACTGCGCACGCCGGTCAATTTCATCGTCCACACGCTGGGCGAAGTGAATGATGGTCTGGCGCATGGCCGCTACTTTTTCATGGACGTCGCAAAGGAAGGTGTCGCGCTTTACGAAGCCGATGACCGCGTACTTCACGTACCCAAGCCCAAGACGCCCGAGCAGGCACTCGCCATGGCGAAAGAGTATTTTGATGAGTGGTTCCCGAGCGGTGGTGAGTTCTTCGACAATTTCAAATTCAATCTAACACAAGGTCGTTACAATAATTCTGCGTTCCAACTGCATCAATCAGCCGAACGGCTCTATCATTGCGTTCTTCTAGTTTGCACATTCTACACACCGCATGTTCACAATCTCGGCTTTCTACGAACGCAGGCCGAGCGTCTTGATATGCGCTTGGTTGACTGCTGGCCGCGCGAACTTCGTGCCGACCGCGCGCGGTTCGAAAAGCTGAAAGAAGCTTATGTGAAGGCGCGCTACTCGAAGCATTACCGCATCAGCGAGGAAGAACTTACGTGGCTGGGCGAGCAGATCGAGGAACTCGGCCGCGTGGTTCACACAATCTGCTTGGAACGGATCACCGGACTGGAAAATGAAGTTCAGGCAACGGAATAATTCGGACTTCATGCGGCAGGCACGATCTGCGCTTAGCGACGACAATAGCATTGATGAAGTAGTTGGGAATGTCGAGTCGGCGCTTCGAGCCTTGGCGGGATGTCCGGATTGTCGACGACCCTGACAGCCCGATATTAAGTCGGGGATCGTGCTAAGCGGTCATTCATTCCTCCACGACCACATGGCAGCTTCGCGCCCAATTGTCGTCATTGTCTCGATCGAAGATTGCTCCCAAAAAGCAGCCGTTCAGCGCGCACCATCCTTTCTCGCTTGAGTGGCAACAATTGGGTGATGGGGTGGACGTCCCCCCGACGGCATTAGTGTGCCATAATGGAGGTGGTGAACACCATTACAAGAAGGAGTCCATGTCGCAAATTAGTATAATTGGGTTGGATATTCCGGTCGTCAAAGTGACGAGCAAATAGCTAGGAAAAGGCGACGAAGGCGAATGATCTCAAGGAAAATGCTTATACGGCTACGTTTCAGTCCCTCTACCTAAGCCGTTAGCCGACGCGGGCGTTTGTCATGACAGCTTAGCGTAGCTGTTTGATTTCAATTGTCAAATTCTAACCGGTTCAACAGTTCGGGATCTTAATGCTTTTAATTGATGCCTGTGCATCTTCCAACTATGTTTGCCCTGTCACTGCTGCATAGGGTTTAACCTTTCTCGCAATGAGAAGCCGGGATCCGAAGATTTTGCAATCGGACGAATACCCAAACCTTTTTGATGGCCGTAATCGAATAGCATCGTCATAAATTTCTGATCAAAAAGGGCGTGCTCGTCGTCAGCAAAATCAAGGTCGATCGTCCATACTGAGAACCGGGTATCGTGCCGTTTGGCAAATTCATCATATGCAGCGATGCTGTGCTTGTCCGCCGCCAATATCGCCGTCGAGAGCGCACGTTCCATGATAGTGAAGGTGCGCGGCTCGATCACTTCGTATCTCGATTGCAGCGTTCCGTTGTAAATGAGATCGATTGAGCGTGGTGCCTCGACGTCTGTACCGCCCGAGTTTGACCACAGCAACGCCGTTGGCACTACGAACATGCTCGCAGTTGTTCCACCGTCAACATGCATCTCGGTTAGTCGCTGACCATTATTCTGAACATTCATCAGCACTGGCGGAAAAAGGCCTGGGATACTCGCGGATGCTAACAATATCTGCCTTATCAGTGTGGCTTTCCTCGGATCGGAACTGATGGCGATGGCACCAATGTCCCACACGACACCGCGTTGCGCATCGAGGTTGGTTGTTGCAACGAGCAATCGCCGGCCTTTGCGATGCTCGATGCCAATTTCTTCAACAATTTGCGTAGTCAGATATTGGTCGATGAGGCTGTAGAGAGGGGCGGAATCTGCCAAACTCACTCCGCCCAGAACACCTTCAATGGGATGTTTGCGGAAAATGTCCTTTGCGGAAATCGTCGTATACAGAGTGCGAAGCGTTACGTCATGTTTTCTGCCCAGAAAGGCGAACGGTGCTATGAGCGCGCCTGTGCTCGTGCCGGTGACAAGGGAGAAATCTGGTCGGTTTCCGCCTTCGCTCCAACCGTTGAGCAACCCGGCAGCGAACGCGCCCTTGTCCGAGCCACTGGAAATCGCCAACATCCGGATGGGGTCCACAGCATCTGCACTTTTCCGGTCATCTTCCCATTTTTTTCGCCATCGCAACCATTGGTCGACATCGGCGTCCGCGTAGATACGGATTTCAGCAAAGCCATTTATTGACGCTGCGGCCGCGGTCTCGGGCGAGATCGCGGGGCGATCCGGCCATGTCGCGCAACCAGCCAGCATGGCTGTCATGCAGACGATCAGAATTGTTGAGCGGAACCGGCCTGCGGCAGACTCTTGGCGCCGCCGGTCACCAGCTGCCGGATCGCATCGGATCAGGCCGACTGAACGACGGCGAAGCCACAGGGAGTGCTGCGTGAATATAAAGTTTTTGCGATTCATATTGCACCTATACATAAAAGAAAGTAATCGGTCACTATCTTATGTGATTCGCAAGAATGATTTTGAACGATCAACCTTTTGTTGGAACGCAGCAAACAGGCCCATTTTCCAAAAGGATAAGGAAGTAAAAAGAAATGGCTGGGGGCAAGGCAAATATTGTTGCGGACCTATTGCTGGCTTTTGGTATGCACGAGAGATTCTTGTTCTTGCGCGAGCAACCTGGTCACCCCATTGTGAGGGAAGTTTTCCATGAATAGAATAATCAAATTAATTGCTGATTCTTCTGTAATTCTGGCGTTATTTGGTGCGACGTTTGTGCTCGGTATGTTCACGATGCATGGCATTGTAAATGCGCAGCCAGCCAAGTTCGTGTCCGTTACAGTCACAGCAACCGCCATTCCCGCCAATGCGAAATCGGTGCATATCTGTCTGTGGAAAAACAAGGAAGGATTTCCAATCTGTTCTCCAACCGCAAGCCACCACGCAGCGGCGAAAAAGTCAGGTGGAAAATGGAGAGTATCGTTTTCCGGTATCCCGGCTGGAACTTATGCCATTAGCGGTTTTGCCGATCTAAACGGTGACGGGAAATTGAACCGGAACATTATCGGAATGCCAAAGGAACCAATAGGCCTCTCGGTTAAAGGTCAATTGCAGGGCCGCCCAAAGGGCAGGCCGTCATTCTCGAAAGCTGCAGTCACAATCACGAGCGACCTTGCCTATATGCTTCAGTTCATCACGATTTAGCAATCCAGAGTTTTCGCTGCGGTTAATGCTAGCGGGTCGCTCCTTTTAAACTAGCTCGTAGCGAAGGTGTCGCCGCAATGGCCCCTCCCTGTCCCTCCCCCAACGGTCAAGGCGGCGACACCACTTCCAGACGCATACAAGTTCAAGGGGCGTCATGTTTTCGTGAAAACTAGCGGCATTCGCACGTTTCGCACACACTAGGCCGGCACCGGCGAACATTTTTCACAGAGTATCAGGGATACCAAAACCGTATATATCATGTGGAAAGCGGATGAAACTGCCGCACGTTATCTTGGCAAATAGCAGTACACGCTTTTGACGATAGAGGTTCACCAACCCCGCTACGCCGTTGCCAGAACAGACTACGATAGCGGTTCGCAAATCACTGCCACCCTCCGCCCAGCGATTTGTATAGGGCAGCGGCGGCCTGACCTTCTTGCGCGAGTGCGGCATTATTTGCGTTTGTTGCCGCAATCAGCGAGAGGCGCGCGCGCTCAAGTACAAGACGATCATCCTCGCCCGCCCTTAACCGCTGCTCGGCCAAGGCAAAAACCTTGGATTCGCGACCGAGTGCTGCCTTGGCCGCCTTGGCCGCCGCCTGAGCGTTGGCGAAACGATTGATTGCACTTTCACTGTCGGAAAGCGCGCCGTTGACAGCTTTTTCATATGCCGCGAGCGCCGCATCGCTCCGGGCATCGGCCGCGCGGATTTGCGCGCGGATGCGGCCGGCTGAAAAAATCGGCCAAGAAAAGCTCGGACCGATTGAAAACCGGGTGCTGTTGGATGAATCTAGGTCTCCAAAACTGCGTGCCTGTTGGCCAAGCGAACCAAACAGGGAGAAGCGAGGGAATAAATCCGCTGTGGCCACTCCGATATCGGCGCTGGTAGCGGCCATATCGCGTTCCGCTTTGCGAATATCCGGGCGGCGCTCAAGCAAATCGGTACGCACTCCGGCCAATATCCTGTCGGGGCTTGTCGGTATCGGTTTGGCGTCACGCAATTCGGGCACAATGGCTTCCGGTGCGACACCCATCAATGCGGCGATCCGGTAGGCGGCTGCTGCGGCAGCCGCTTCGGCATTGCTCAGGGCCGCGCTATTGGCTTCGCTTGCTGCTTCGGCTCTTTCCGCTTCAAGGCGGCTGGCTTCGCCTGCTTCGAACCGCAATGACGTAAGCCGGGCAAGCGCCTGATTGCTGGCAAGACTTTGTCTGGCACTCGCGGCGGTTGCTTGTGCTTCGCGCAGATCAAAATAACTTCGCGCAACCTCTCCTGCCAGAGCAATCTGGATATCTCGCTTGGCTTCCAGTGCAGCATACGCGCGCGCGTTAGCGCTTTCCAGACTGCGCCGGTTACGGCCCCACAGGTCAATTTCCCAGCTCGCATCAAAACCCAGATCGAACAGGCTGTAATCGCGCGACAGGCCAGGGATATTGTTAGTCGGCAACAGGCCATTTTCACTGAGTCTATTTTCGGTCGCGGTGCCGCTGGCATTGACATTCGGGAGCTGCCGCCCGGCAACAGCATCGCGATTGGCTCGCGCTTCTGCAAGGCGGGCTTCGGCAATACGAATATCGGGGCTGTTTGCCATGCTCTGTTCAACAAGCCGCGTCAGCTGCGGATCACCGAACTGGTGCCACCATTGCAAATCAACCGCGCCGATGGCCGTTGGCTCAATCCAGCCAGAACTTGCCGTGTCTCCGGCTTTCGGCGGCTGATAATCAGGCCCTACGGTCGTACACGCGGTGGTCGCACTGACGAGCAAAGCGGTGACGATGAAGGTTCGATGTCTCAACATATTTTCTTCACTCCATACGGGCACGGAAAAGCCAGGCCGATGCGCTGAGTGTAGCAAGCGCAATTAGACCAAGCGGCCATAGCTGTTGCACCACCATATCAAACGGCATCGCCTTCAGAAAAAGACCCTGGACGAGCACGACAAAATAACGGGCTGGATTGATCAGTGTCGTCATTTGCAACCATTCGGGCATATTCTCGATCGGGCTGGCATAGCCGGACAGTAATATGATCGGAACCATAGCGAGAAACGAACCCAGAAATGCCTGTTGCTGTGTTGTGGAGGCAGCGGAAACAAACATGCCAACCCCGATCAGCGCCAGCATATAGACGGCCAGCGACAGATAGAACAGGATCAGCGATCCGGTGAAGGGAACCTGAAAGAAAAGTGTCGCAACAGCTAGGAAGATCGTGCCGTTCAGCATTCCCAATAACCAGGGCGGAATCATTTTACCGATCAATATTTCATGCACTCTCAACGGGCTGACCATCAGCTGGTCGAATGTGCCAAGTTCACGCTCGCGCGCGACGCTCTGCGCTGTTACCGAAAGCCCGGCAACCGCCGACACAATCGCGATCAGTGACGGCAAAGTGAACCAGATATAATCAAGGCTGGGGTTATACCAGTTGGTAGCAATACTGCGAGCGCCGCTGGTCATAGTCGCTGTCTGCTTATCGGCACTGACATTGGCACTCGCAATTATGCTGCTGATATAGCCTGCGACTATTTGTGAGGCATTCGAACGGCGGCCATCCAGAACGATCCCGACGGTTGCGGTTTTTCCCTTGGTCAGATTTCGATCAAATGTCGGCTCGAAAATGATTGCGGCGATGATCTCCTGGTCATCGATGGCGCGCGCCAGATCATCATGAGAAGATAGCCGCCGGATTTCAGCAAAATTATCACTGGCGGAAATCTGCTGCACCAGTTCGCTGCTTTGCACTCCGCCCGACCGGTCCAAAACACCTATTCTGGCGTCATTCACGTCCAATGTGGTGGCAAAGGTGAAAACGAGCAGTTGCAGCAACGGCGGCGCAAACAAAATAATCCGTCCTTTGGGGTCGCGCAGAAGCGCCCAAATCTCCTTGAGTATGATTGCTCTAAGACGCTCCATTAGCGGCAACTTCTCATCAGTCGAGACTCCGGTGCGTGGTCCGGAAAGACAGGAGGAAAAACCCGATACCAAATGCCAGCATGATCAGGATGTTCGGCAGGAACAGCGACCAGAAGTCGCCGGCCAGAAACACGGTTTGCAAAGAGGGAATGAGATAGCGGGCGGGAACCGCATTGGTGATAAACTGGATTGGCAAAGGCATCGATGAAATCTCAAACAGAAATCCTGACAGCAGGAAACTCGGCAGGAACGAACTGAGCAGAGCAATCTGGCTTGCGACAAACTGGTTCTTTGTGGCGGCCGAAATAAACAGTCCCATGCCCAGCGACGGCATCAGATAGGCCGATGAGAGGACAAGCAGCGCGAAAATCGAACCGCGGAACGGTACGCCGAATATGAAGACTGCGGTCAGACTGCAAATCGCCATGGAGCCCAGACCGAGCAGAAAATAGAGGATGACCTTGCTGGCAATAAATTCGCTCATCTGCATCGGCGTCGCCATCAGGGATTCCATCGTTCCGCGTTCCCATTCGCGCGCGACAACCAGCGCGGTCAGCAAGGTACCGATCATGGCCATGACAATAGCGATGGAACCCGGAACCAGAAAAAACTGGCTCTTGAGCGCGGGATTATACCAATAACGGGTAGAAATCTGGAGCGGCTGGCTTGTTGCTTGCCCGCGCGGTGCCTCCAGTTGCCGAGACGCCGCCCAATTGTTCAATACGCCATTGCCATAGGCGGTCGTAAAATTCGCCGTATTGGGTTGCGACCCGTCCGTTATGATCTGGATCGGAGGTATCTGGCCTTTTTTGACTCCTTGTCCAAAGCCTTGTGGGATGACCAGTATTGCGCGGGCCTCGCCATCGATCATCATGTTCCGGACCGGCTTGAGCGAGCGCGCCATAGTCACGTCGAAATAGGGAGAATTCTGATATGCCATCGCCAGACTGAGCGCCGGTTCGCTGCTATCTTCCAGCACCACCGCGACGCGGGTGCGCGATGCATCAAGTGACACCGCATAGCCAAATAGAAACAACAGGATCAGCGGCAACACCAACACAATCAATATGGTTGAGGGATCGCGGACAACTTGTGTGAATTCTTTGGTCACCAAGGCTGTAAGCCTGCGCCTGTCAAAGGATAAATATCCGCTCACGCCGCTATTTTCTCGCTGGTCTCTTTTTCCGATTCTTCGATCAGGGCAATGAACGCATCTTCCATCGTCGGATCGGTCTGGTTCGTCAGTTGCGCTGCTTTGGCTTTGAGATCATCAGGGGTTCCGGTCGCAATCTGCTGCGCACGGTAAATCAGCGTCACGTCGTCACAATATTCAGCCTCATCCATGAAATGCGTGGTCACCAGCACCGTGACGCCCCTTTCGACGAGACCGTTTATATGCGTCCAGAATTCGCGCCTTGTGACCGGATCAACGCCCGATGTCGGTTCATCCAGAAACAATACCGGGGGCTGGTGCATGACCGCACAGGCGAGCGCCAGACGTTGCTTGAAACCCAGCGGCAATGTTCCTGCATTGAATTTCAGTTTATCGCCAAGGTCAAACAGCTCGGTCATTTGCTCGATGGCTTCGCGGGCTGCGCTGCCGCCAAGACCATAAGCCCCGGAAAAAAAGGCGAGGTTTTGCGCTACGCTCAAGTCACTATAAAGCGAAAACTTCTGCGCCATATAACCCAGCGACGCGCGCGCTTTGGCGGAGCCATGCCCGATATCATTGCCGGCCACTGCGCCTGTCCCCGAAGTCGGAGTCAGCAAACCACACAGCATCTTGAAAGTGGTCGATTTTCCTGCGCCATTGGGGCCAAGCAGTCCGAATATCTGGCCGCGTCCGATCTCGAAGCTCATATTTTCCGCAGCGGTGAAGTCGCCGAATGTCTTGGTCAGGCCTTGTGCCGAAATGGCTGGCACATCACTTTCGGGAACTTCGCGATAACGCTGGGCAAGCTGGCTTGTACCTTTGGGGCCGCCGCCCAGTATTTCGATAAAGCCGTCTTCGAAGCGAGCGCGGGCATCCGCGACAATTGTCTTGCTGCCCTCATTCAGCGCATTGCTATCCGGCTTGAGGCTGCCGGATTTTACCAGCAATCTGATCGCCCGGCCCTGCAATGTGCCATCGATAATGTCACTGCGGTCGAGCGCGCGGGTCAGGACATGCCGCCGATTGCCGTCAAAGTCTGTCACCTTGATGACGCGGTCCTCGATCTTGTCGGTCAGTTCGTGAGGCGGTCCGTCAAACAACAGCTCGCCGTTATTGAGCAAATAGACATAATCGCATTTTTCCGCTTCATCAAGATAGGCGGTGGACCACAGAACGCCGATTCCTTCATCAGTCAGATCGCTGACCATTGCCCAAAGCTCGCGCCGGGAGATCGGATCAACGCCCACGCCAGGCTCGTCCAGCAACAGCAATTTTGGCGTTCGGACCAGCGCGCAAGCCAGTCCGAGTTTCTGCTTCATTCCGCCCGACAATTTTCCGGCAGGCCGGGTTTGAAAACGCTTCAGATCGGTAAATTCGAGCAAACGACCAAATGTCTCGCCATAATCTTCTTTTGGTAGTGCCCGCAATTCAGCGTAAAGGTTGAGATTCTCGATGACGCTTAAATCTTCATAAAGGCCAAAGCTCTGCGGCATGTAACCAATATCTTCCAGCGCGATACCGGGAAGCCCGCCAAATATCTGGACGGTGCCAGCGGTGGGTTTCATCAACCCTGCCAATATGCGGATCAGGGTCGTCTTTCCCGCACCATCCGGGCCGACCAGCCCGGTCATTGCTCCAGCCTTGATTTCGATATTCACATTATTCAGAGCGGGCGGCGCGTCACCAAATATTTTGGTCAGGCCGTCAGCCACAGCAATTTGCTGTTGATCGCGCATCACTGCGCTCTGGACAAACGAGCATCGGGAACACGCACTGTAACCGGCTGACCCTGACGCAGCGCATCGTCGGGATCTGCCACGATGATCCGCAGGCGGTAAACCAGATCGGTACGCAAATCCTGTGTCTCCACCGACTTCGGCGTAAATTCAGCTTGCGGTGAAATATAGCCTATCGTGCCCTTGTAGGTGCGGGGATTGCCGTCAACCAGCACTTCGACCGCCATTCCCGGGCTGATCCGGGTGAGATCCGGTTCACCAATATAAGCACGCACGCGCATGGGTTTGTTTATGGACAAGGTCAGGATCGTTGCACCCGGCTGCACAATCGCGCCCGGTTCCTGCGCGCGCGTCACCACCGTTCCGCTGGTCTGGGCAAATAGTCGGGTATCGGAAAGATCAACCTCGGCGCCGGTCCGCTGCGCCTTGGCCGCCTCTACCTGCGCCGCTGCGGCCGCAATATCCTCGCGCCGCGCGCCAGCCTGCAGCAGGGATAAAGCCGCACCCGCCTCTGCCGCTTGCGCTCTTGCGCGGTCGCGCGCGGCAACGGTTTGATCCCACAAATCACGGCTGATCGCGCCCGGTTCAACCAGCCGCGCACGACGGCGATAGTCTTTTTCCGCCTCAGTGACACTGATCCGGGCTGCGGCGAGCCTTGCCCGGGCCTGGGCAATATCCTGCGCGCGATTGCCATTGCGCAGCTTGGTCAAATTGGCTTGGGCTGCAGAGATTTCGGCATCGGCCAGACTGGCTCGACTTTCGAGGCTCGCACTGTCCAGTGTCGCCAGCAATTCACCAACTTTTACTTTTTCGCCTTCCTCGACTACGATGCTCTCTATCCGTCCACCGACCCTGAAGCCCAGATCGACCTCGCGGATATCGACATTGCCATAGAGTGTGAGCGATCCGTCGTCGTCATTGCCAAACAGTCCAAAGCCGCGCGTGGTGACGGCGGCGATCAGCAGGGCAGCTATTGCCGCGATGACAATCAAACGTTTCCGGTTCACTGGGCATTCTCCGAGGTTGATGTGTTAACATGCGCGCGCAGCACCACATAGCGGAAGAGTGGTGGCGATTGAGCGGAATTATCATCAATCCGCGGGTTTTGGTGGTTGAAGGCAGCGGCAAGACTCATCTCTTAGCTCCGATCCCGTTCAAATAAATGTCGAAAATCCGTCCCGACATTTCGCGCATAGCGCCAAAGTCGCCGGTCATCATGACCTGCATCACCAGGCCCTGGATGATACCGAGGAAAAGTATGGCCGCTGCCGGTATGTCTATGTCATCCGCAACCATCCCCGCCGCTTTCGCCGCTGTGAGTCTCGCTGCCAGCCGGGCACCATATTCCGCCATCAATTCCTGTAACCGCGCTTTTGCCTGCGTTTCGCCGCTGCGCTGCAGTTCACCGAAGAGAATAGGGGGGATGCCCGGATGGGCGATGACAAATTCAACATGTGCGGTGAACATGGCCTTGAGCCCGTCAATTGGATTATCGGTTTCAATCTGGTCCAGCCGAGCCAGCAAGTTTTTGGCCGTCCAGTCCATAACAGCAGTCCAGATTTCCTCCTTGCTCGCAAAGTGACGAAACAAGGCGCCTTGCGTCACATCCATATGCGCACCGATTTGTGCGGTCGTGATATCGGCCGGGTTCGACGATGCCGCGAGCGCCACCACTGCCTCGACGGTTGCGCTGCGACGTTGATCTGCTGTGAGGTTTTTGCGATTCATATTGCAGCCTTACATAAAAGATAGTAACCAGTCACTAACTTTGTGTCAGAGAGTTGATTTCTGATCATACTGATTGGCTTGTAGCGCAACAAGCGAAGCATCTTTGATTGTCATGCAAGAGAGGAAAGATAATGAATCGATTACATAGCAATATCGAAAGGCAGACCGAGGAAAATACGCATTTTCGTCAAGTCCCACATACGGGACATAAACTTCAACTGGTTTTGATGACCATTCAGCAACACATCGATGGAAGGATCGACTAGAAATGACTGACAAGCCGGAAAGCGATACCTCATCAAGACGAGCAATGGTTCAGGCTCTGCTCGAAAGCGAAGCATATAGGCCCGCAACCGACGATCCGGCATTCCTGAATCTTAACGATCTACGTTCTGCCCGGCTGCAACTGGAATTTCTGAAGTCGGACCTGATCATGAAGAAAGAAGGAGTCAATTCGACCGTTGTCGTTTTTGGTAGCGCGCGGGTGGCAGCGGCAGGCTCTTGCAAAAAATCCCGCTATTATGAGGAAGCCCGTGAGTTTGCGGCCATAGTTTCACGGAGATTTCAGCAGGAGGGGCGATCAGACTTCCTGGTCGTTACCGGTGGTGGCCCCGGGATCATGGAGGCGGCCAACCGGGGAGCCAACGATGTTGGTGCGCGCTCTATCGGCCTCAATATCAATCTGCCTAAAGAGCAGAATCCTAACCCCTACATCACGCCGGCATTATGTTTCCAGTTTCGCTATTTTGGTATTCGCAAGATGCACTTTTTGATGCGGGCAAAAGCTCTTGTCGCTTTCCCGGGCGGATTTGGAACGCTGGACGAAGTTCTGGAAGTGTTGACGCTTGTCCAGACCCGCAAAATCGTTGCTATTCCCATCATTCTGCTTGGCAGCGAATATTGGGCCCAGGCGATCAACTTCGAATTTCTCGTCGATGAAGGATATATTGACCGGGAAGACCTCAATCTTTTTCAGATCGTGGATAATGCGCGCGAAGCGGTACATCTGATTTGCCAGTTTTATAACGAAATACCGCCCGAATAGGCATTGGCGTAATTTCAAACGGAGAGAATATTATGAAGATTACGTTTTTGGGTGCTGCCGGGGAAGTTACCGGTTCCTGCTATCTGGTCGAAGGAAATGGCTTTCGGTTTCTCGTCGATTGCGGGATGTTTCAGGGCGGGAGCGATGCCGGACCCAAGAACCGTAAACCATTTGCGTTTGATCCGTCCTCTCTCGACTTCGTAATTCTGTCTCATGCGCATATTGACCATAGCGGGCTATTGCCCAAACTATGTCGGGATGGGTTTGATGGGGCAATATACACCACAAACGCCACCGCTGAACTATTGGAGATAATGCTCCGTGATAGCGCTCACATTCATGAAAGCGCAGCAGAACGGGCAGCAAGAAAACGTAATCATGCCAAAGAAGATCTGGAGCCTCTGTACAAAATGATTGACGCCGAGAAGGCCCTTTCTCAGGTGGTGCCATATAGCTATGATGAAGTCATTTCCCTGCACCCGAAAATCGAACTGTGCCTGCGTGATGCAGGACATATTTTGGGATCGGCGATCCTCGAGATTTGGATCAACACGAGTGGCGGAAAAAGGAAGCTGGTGTTTTCTGGGGATCTTGGCCAACCTGGTCGCCCGATAATTCGCGATCCATATACCGTCGAAAACGCAGATTATCTGATCATCGAATCAACTTACGGAGATCGCGAGCACAAGGCGCTAGTACCATCCCTCGATGAACTGGTTGAAATTACCAACGACACGCTGGCGCGCAAAAAGGGAAATCTTATTATTCCCGCATTTGCTGTGGGACGAACGCAGGAACTGATATATTATTTTCACCATCTGACCTGTGAAGGTCGCCTGAATAATCTCAGTATTTTCCTTGATTCTCCGATGGCACAGAAGGCAACTGACCTAACGAAACGATATATGAAAATATTTGATGAAGAGGCGACAAAACTCGTCAAGTGGCATAGTAAATCACCTTCATCGATTTTGCTCAAATATACCGAAAGCGTGCAAGAATCGATTGCGTTAAACACCATAAAATCCGGCGCAATAATAATATCAGCAAGCGGAATGTGCACAGCAGGAAGAATTCTCCATCATCTTCGTCACGGCTTGCCAAACAGCAATAATACCGTCTTGATCGCTGGCTATCAGGCTCAAGGAACTCTGGGACGGCGGCTTGTTGAAGGTGCTGCCAAAGTCCGGATTTTCGGTGACGAGATACCGGTGCGTGCAGAAATCCGTTCCATTGGCGGCTTTTCTGCACATGCGGATCGCACTGCGCTTCTTGCATGGGTGTCAGCGTTCAAAAAGGCGCCAAAACAGATATTTGTCACCCATGGCGAACCAGATGCATCAATTGCGTTGAGCGGGGGCATCCGTAGCATCCTGAGCAGCGAAGTCACGATCCCTGGCCCTGGAGAGCAAGTGACAATCGGCTAGATTTCAGGGGAATTCTATGATCAATTTTATCAAAGCCAAAAGAAGTCTGATGGTGCGGCGCGCATACAACTTACCGTAGACTGGCTTGGGAACGGTTGAAATCGCTAACGATAACGGTCGTTCGAGCCAATGCCGAACAAACGACCGGTTTGAAGCGTTACCAACTAATTCGTAAACGTCTGGAATTGCGGGGTGATTTCAACCGGTCGACGCAACACAAGCACCGAACCGCTGGGCCGGTGTTTCATAGTCGAGGGTCTTTCTGGGACGCTCGTTAAGCTGTCTGGCTACAGCATTTAGCTTTGTTTGGCTATGAACCGATAGATCGGTTCCTTTTGGGAAGTACTGGCGCAGCAGCCTGTTGGTATTCTCATTAGAGCCTCGCTGCCACGGGCTTTTGGGATCACAGAAGTAAACATCGATATTCGTCGCCATCTTGAAGCGCTCGTGATCGGACAACTCCTTGCCTCTATCCCACGTCAGAGATTTATAGAGTTCACTTGGTAATTTGCCGGCATGTTTGATGAGGGCCGAGACAACGCTTTGCGTATCTCTGTTTTTCACTTTGACCAGCATCACATAACGCGAGTGCCGTTCAACCAATGTAGCGATATAGCTGTTCTTCGGCCCAGCTATCAGATTACCTTCCCAATGGCCTGGCACAGATCGATCCTCAACAGACGCGGGTCGTTCGCGGATAGAGACCATATTCTTGATCTGGCCCAAGCCATTGCCCTTCAGGCTGGAATGCCGCGAACGACGCATAGAACGTGGAGATCGAAGATAAACCAGCAGCTCTTTCTTGAGCACACCGCGTGTTTGCACGAACAGGCTTCGGTAGATTGTCTCATGGGATATCTGATTGGACACTTGGCCGGGATATTGTCTTTTGAGCCATCCTGCAATCTGCTGCGGCGACCAAAGCCGCTTTAGCTTGATGGCAACAGTCCGCCGTAAAACCGGATTGCCAGCCAGCTTACACAGCTTGGGGCGGTGTGCCCGGTTCCAAGCCGCCTTGTCAGATGCTGCAGCTCGGATTCGAGCTGCCCCGCTACCGCGTCTAACTTCACGGCTGATCGTTGATGCCGAGCGCTGCAACTGCCGTGCGATCGAGCGCAATGACACTCCGATCTAAAGGCCGCGAGATATCTCTTCTCGCTCCGCCAATGTCAGTGCCAGGCGGGATCGCTTACGTTCCAAAGGACGGATGCCACCCGTTCGAGATATCAACGGATGTATCGAGGACGAGTCTCTTTCAAAACTACGCCCGATACTGCTCATCGACTCCCCTCGCTGCCAGCGATCCCATATCTCTCGCTTCTGCACAGCACTGAAATATATTCGCTTCCTCTGCTTCATATCCAACACTCCATCTTATCTGAAAAGATTAAAGTGTTGCGTCGATCAGTTGAAATCACCCGGCGGAAGCGGACATTGCATTCGCTCCCCGTTTAATGTCCGCTAATTGGGTCAGCTACCCAGAACCGGACAGTCCGCCATCGGCCCAATTGCAGCCGGTCTGCAATGCGCCCAATTGACGTCATTCCCAAGATCGACGCTCGTTCCTGGAAGCTGCCATTGCCTGAACTCGAAGCAGTCGCACCATCATGGCAACATCTGGGCGGATTGTGTTGAAAAAGTCGATCTTGCCAGCGTTGTAGAGATGTGATTCAGTATTTCTGTGGAAGCGGGAGGTACTGCGATGATGGGCGAGCGAACGGTGATGCAGGAAACGCTGTTTTACGGCTTCAGTTTGGAAGATCATGTGTCGCCTGATGCTCTCCTGCGGACGATGGACCGGCCGTTGATTTGTCGGGCATCCGTGATCATTTGAAGCCTTGGACTTTTACCGGTTTTGCGCCGGTCACTGAACTTCATCAAGCCACTTTGCTTCGAGCGCTGGTGGGCTGATGCCACCCGGATATGAGTGGAAAGCGGAAAATCATCAATCGAAAAGTCAAGGTCGATGGCTCCGGGTGATGTTTCCATTGCACTCACCGCATCGCGAACGACTGCGCTCAGATAGTCCTCTGCCATTACGCTATCGAATGCGGACGCGCGAGAAAGGACGGGGCATGTGCATCGCTGAGTTTTGGGTGGCTGGTTTGCATGGCTGTGCGCTCACCGATGCCTGCCGGGCTCTGCGATGCAGGCGCTTCAACCAAGCTTCGGTGTCGCCCGCTCGATGATTTCGCGCGTGTCGATGGCAGCGTCGGACGCTCCATAGGCAAATGCCGGTCGCTCCAGGCGCAGGCGGCAAAAGGCTGCGGCAACCGGGCTGTTCGCGGCAATCAAAGCCGCGCCTTGAGCTGCCAAAGCCAGCCGTTCGACCGTATGACGGGCATGATGTTCACCGGCATCGCCGAAATCGAGGCTGTCGATCCACTTGTCATAAGCAGGAAAACGGCCACGCGCGGTGGCAAGAAAGGCTTGCAAGGCATCCACTGCTTCGGGCTCGCGCCCCATCGCGCGCAGGACATCAAGTGCGATGACATTGCCGGAGCCTTCCCAGATCGCATTCAACGGCGACTGACGGAACAGCCGCGGCATCGGGCCGCTCTCGACATAACCGCCGCCGCCCAGGCACTCCATTGCCTCATAAACCATGCCGGGCGCGCGTTTGCAGACCCAATATTTGGCGATTGGCGTTAGCAGCCGCGCGAGCGGTTCCCGGGCGTCAAACGCCGCCGCCAGCCGAAATGCCAGCATCGTCGCCGCCTCGCTCTCCACCGCGAGATCGGCGAGCACCGCCGCCATTGCGGGCTGATCAGCCAAGCCGCGCTGAAAAACTGTCCGGTGGGCCGTGTGCCACAGCGCCTCGGCCAGCGCCGCGCGCATGGTCGCCGCTGAACCGACAATGCAATCAAGCCGCGTATGCTGCACCATCTGGATGATGGTGGGTACGCCGCGTCCCTCTTCGCCCAGGCGCTGCGCATAGGCCTGATGAAATTCGACTTCCGACGATGCGTTGGACCTGTCGCCGAGCTTGTCCTTGAGCCGCATGACGCGAAAGCCTGCATTGCGTTCGCCATCTGGTGTCCAGCGCGGAACGAGGAAACAGGTAAGCCCTCCCTCGGCATAGGCCAGCGTCAGGAACGCGTCGCACATTGGCGCCGAACAGAACCATTTGTGACCGGTGAGCCGATAGGCACCATCAGCGGGTTCGGCCCTGGTCGTATTGGCGCGAACGTCCGAACCGCCCTGTTTTTCGGTCATCGCCATGCCGATCGTCACGCCGGCTTTCTCCCCAGCAGGGCGGGTTGCGAGGTCATAGCGCGAGGCGGTGACCCGGGGTATCCATTCGCCGCCGATTTCGGAATCGAGGCCGAGCGCTGCGACCGCGGCATAAGTCATCGTCATGGGACAGCCGGTTCCAGCCTCGGCCTGGCCCAGAAGAAAACTCAGGGCGGCGTGGAGTGTGTGTCCGGCCTCGGTTCCGTCCCACGCAGAAGCGGCGACGCCCTCGTCGAGGCCCAGTGCCATCAACTCGTGATAGGCGGGATGGAACCGCACCTCGTCGATACGATGACCGAAGCGGCCATGCGTTTCAAGAACGGGCGGGTTCCGGTTCGCAGCTTCTCCCCAGCCAATTACTTCGGTCGAGCCAGTACGCTTTCCGAAGCTGCCCAGCCGGTCGAGATGGCAAGCTGCCCCGGCCATCGCCACCGCGTCGCGCAGCGCGTGATCCGAGCCAAAACGGTCGAAAGCTTCCAGCGGTGGCGGCTGGTTGGTTACTTCATGCGTATCGAGAGTTTCGATGGGGCGGAGGATTTTCATGATCGGTTCCTTCTCGGTGCTGGCGCAGTGCTCCGCCAGCTCGTTATCACAAATGCCATGCCGGCCCGGGCATCTGCAAGGGCCTCCATCCGCTTGTACGCCCAGCCTGCATATCGGGCAAATCCGTCCAATAATTTGATCCCGCGCAAAGACCAGGCAGCTCTCGGATCCTTGCGCAATTATCTCGAGCTTCCCGGCAACAGGATCCTCTCCCTGTTCAGACGCCGGTGGCCGGTCTGCCGGGATGGTAAAAACCCAGTGGATCAACGGAGAACGCCCGGATGTCGCCATCGGATGGATATGTCGGTCATCAGCCGGGCGGCTTCCGGCCCGCCACCCGGGCTATCAGGCCGCCTGTTCGAGCGCCTCTCGCGGTCCGAAAAATTCAAAATGGACCTGCGAGGCCGGGATACCCCATATCAGCAGATCCTGATATATATTCACCATGAAAGGCTTCGGACCGCAGAAATAATAATCGGCATGACGGCTTGGGATCAGGGATTCAATCAGTTCCGCATCGACCATTCCGGTCGAACAATTTTCCTCCGCGAGCACAACATCATCTGCCATGTCGCTGTAGCGAAAATGCGCTTTCAGATTGGGATGCTCGAGGGCCAATTGGTCGATAAAGGGCTTGAACGGCTGGACGTCATCATTCAGGCAGCCATGGATGAGGATGATCTCGCGGCTGGGCATGGCATTCAGCGTTGCCTTCAGGATGCTCATGATCGGCGTGATGCCGATTCCGGCAGCCAGCAGCACCAGCGGGCGTTCGTGACGGTCTTTGACATTGAGAAAAAACTCGCCGCAGGGTGGCCCGATTTCCAGCGTGTCGCCTTCGGCCATATTGTCGTGCAGCAGGTTCGAGACATATCCGTCGGGCGCACCGGCAGACGGCGCGACTTCCCTTTTGACACTGATTCGGAAATAGTCGCGGCCCGGCTGGTTTGACAGGCTGTAATTGCGCATCGTCGTCGATCCGTCGGCAGTGGGAACCCGGAGGGTGATATATTGGCCCGGCATGAATCCCGGCAGGGCGCCGCCATCTT
>TARA_R110001599_G_scaffold68193_2_pt1 | contig 18506 bp, 9 predicted proteins | sample TARA_R110001599 | Tara Oceans TARA_R110001599 (sample SAMEA4398360) | marine metagenome | biome: Polar Biome; feature: [MES] marine water layer (ENVO:01000295) within the mesopelagic zone...; material: water (ENVO:00002006), including particulate matter (ENVO:01000060) such as...... | reverse complement strand
TATGGCAAGTATTAAGCAATAGCTTTTTAACTTGGGTAGGTGCTAATAGAGTTGACTTCTCAACAAATAGTACATTTGAAAACAATGGTCCGTTTACTTGGAACTTTTCTAGATTTGTTGATAGACTAGATCAAGAATATATGAAAGGCAGTTGGCGTGCAGTGTATCAATTCTATTATGATACCATATACCCACATCAACGTCCATGGGAAATGTTAGGTTTTAGTATTGCACCAAGCTGGTGGACTGATTATTATGGTCCTGCTCCTTATACTGGTGCTAACGATTTATTATGGACTGACCTTGAAGCCGGGAGAATTCGTCAAGGACCTCGATCACTATTGGATCTAGGTGAAGGTGTAGGTATTGATCCAAGATATGTACGACCAAAACTAACACAGGTAATACCAGTAGATGAAAATGGATATTTAATAAGTCCTGAAAAAGTAATAGCACAAGGAACTAATGCCAAGTATGCCAGTGGTGCGTGGGCACCTGGACAGCTAGGACCAACAGAATGGGCTTGGATGTCTAGTGTTGATTTTCCTTTTGCAATGCAACAGGCCGCGTCAGTACTGACACCGGCTGTTTACTTTGGACAATTTGTTGACACTTACAAAGTACAAAAGAATCATGAACTAAATCAATATCTAGTAACAACAGATAATCATCATATTAGACAAAGCGATATTAATTTCAATGGTGGTAATGTTTATACTAAAACATCAGCTGGTGTAACATCAATGGATGTTGTTACTACTGAGATATATCGTGGTGCTGGGTATATTAACTACATAGCTGACAATCTACGTAATTTAGGAATAAACCCAACAACAAAAATTAAACCTATGCTAAGAGATTATAATGTAAAATTAGCATACAAGATGGCAGGATTTAGTGATAAGAAATATCTTAAAGTATTAGCTGAACAAAGTTCACCGAACTCTACAGCAAACTCAGTATTATTGCCAGATGAAAACTATGATGTTGTGTTATATAAATCAACTCCAACTAGTACTATAACATACTCAGCTGTTATTATAGAAAAAACAAATCTTGGATATTCTGTCAGGGGGTACGATACAAAAAGTCCTTTCTTTACTATAATACCTAGTGTAGTTAACAACAATGCTACTAGTGTTACTGTGCAAAATCTTAAAGGTACAATATATAACAACTATCAAGATCTTAAAATAAACACTCCATATGGTTATGAGTTTACAACTCCACAACAGGTTGTTGACTTCTTGATCAGTTATGAAAGATTCCTTGAAGCACAAGGATTTAGATTCGATCAAATTGACGATGATCTAGCAGAACTACGTAGCTTTAAATTGTCAGTAAAAGAGTTTTTATTCTGGGCACAACAAGGATGGAACAATGGTAGTTTACTAATACTAAGTCCTGTAACAAATTCAATATCTGTAGTTACAGATGGAGTCATAGTAGATGCAATTACCGATGAATCACAAGGTAGTAGAGTAATAGATCAAAACTTTAACGTAATAAAAAATACAGGTTACACTGTTCAGCGGTCAGCTACTAACTTTAATGTATCACTGACAACTGACAATGTGTTAGCACTAGTAGTATTAAATCTAGTACAATACGAACACGTATTAACATTCGATAATGTAACAGTATTCAATGATGTTATATACCAACCACAACTTGGTAACAGACAGTATAGATTAAAACTAGTTGGGCAAAAAACTGCGGAGTGGGATGGTAGTTTATTCGCACCAGGATTTATATATAATAATAACATAGTTCCAAGTTGGGCACCCGGACAAGATTACCTTAAAGGTGATCTGGTAGACTTTAAGAGTCAATACTATGTAGCACTACAAGATGTTGCAGGCACTACAGAATTTAGTTTTGTTCTTTGGAAACAAATAAGTCAGGATGAAATACAAACAGGATTATTAACCAACTTCCAAACATTGGCAGTACAGTCACAGAGTTATTACGATGACTATGGTAAAATTAAAAATGAAACAGAGCAGGACCAAAGTAATGGCCTTATTGGATTTAAAAAACGTCAGTGGTTTGAAGATCTTGGTATGTCTGATACAACACAGGTTGAGTTTTATAAAGGTTATATCAAACAAAAAGGTACAGCAAATGCAATTAACGGATTAAAAGATGCAACATTTAACAACATAAGTGGAAATATTAGCTTCTATGAAGAGTGGGCTATGCGTACCGGTGAGTACGGAGCATTAGGTTCTAACCCATATGTTGAAATTCCTTTGGAAGAGAGTGCGTTTTCAGTAAATCCTGCTATAGCACAATTTGTTGATACTGGAGATGCCGGACTAGCAAATGATGTAACAATATTTTCAATTGATCAAACCTATAGAAAATCTGATTCATTCAATGCTAACATTGCTCTTAATAGAACATCAAGCAGTGACTATGAAGATGATATACTAACAGCAGGTTATGTTAATATCGATGACATCAGCACTACTATATTTGATATAAAAACATATACAGATCTAGATGCTAATCTTAGTCAAATTGGGTCTGGTTATACCATATGGTGTGCTAAAGACTTCGATGATAAATGGAATGTGTTTAGAGTTACAGAAACAGATAATCAGGTAGTTGGTCTAGTTAATGAACTCGACGGATACATTAGTTGGACTACAAACACACCACACGGACTTAGTGAAAATGACGTATTCGTTATACAAGGATTTAGCACAGAGTTTGACGGATTTTATCAGGTTTACAGTACGCCTGATCTAGAAACAATTACAGTTAACTATTTTGGCGACGCAGATAATTTAACTAGTTTGACTACATTAACTGCGGTTGCTCCATTCTACAAACTAGCAAGTTCAAGATTTGAATATATGGAAGACGCTAGAATATACGGACTTAGTGAGCCGATCAATGGATGGAAAGTAGGAGACAAGATTTGGATTGACACAGATGCAGAAACAACAACAGCTACAGGTCAATCATATGACACTGAATCAGGTACCTGGAAAGTATACGAAAAAACAGAACCATGGGATTATGATCAAACACTATTAAAAGCTAGCACCTCATACAAAAAAGATGACGGGTTTGGTAAGAGTGTTAAATTAAGTTATGATGGGTTAACTGCTACAATAGGTAGTCCGTTTGCAAACTCTACACCATACAGTGGTGGAAGTGAAGAAATAACTGGCGTAGTTAATGTTTTTGCACAAAACTTCCAAGGTAATTTTGAAATTGGCACACAGTTAATACCTTATGCAGGTAATGCGGCAATAACAAATAGAGAATTTGGATATAGTATCGACCAAGCTAACCCAGGACAGGTTGTAGTTGGATCACCAGGAAGTTACGGCAACATAGGTTTTGTTTATGTTTACAACAGAGCAGAAGGTACTAGTAATTATGATGTTCCGCAGATTGTGTGGAGTGGAAACTTGTCAGCAACAAGACCTACCATGGACAGATTTGGTGAGGCAGTAAGTGTTGATCAAAATGGTACTTGGTTATATGTAGGTGCACCAGGTAGCGATAAAGTTTATGTGTATGGTAGGAATGATCACGTTACTCTAGAAAAAGATACAGTACCTATTAATAATAGAAATACACTAAGTCTTTCAGGTAATACATTTACTGCAAGTCCAGGAGACCATATTACAATGCCATCGACCGGTGGTGTAGCTATTGTTCTCGAAGGACGCTGGACAAATAATTCAAATATAATTGTTGACAACCTATCAGGATTTACTGGTACTGGTAATATCTTTATTAATAGCATTGACTCTTCTACTAATATTGCCGCACCAAATGGAAGAACATATACTATATCAAATATTAATATTATTACAACTAGCTTTACTCCAAATTGTTCACTGTCAGCTGAGTCACTTAAAGTATCAAACTCAAATAGAGTCTTTATTGCTAATTTAGATTATACTTTAAGCGGTACAACAATTACATTTAAAAATAACCTAGTTCAAGATACATATGTAATTGAACAGGCTCCTTATTATAGTCTAGCAAATACAATACAAGGTGAAGTCAACAGTAAATTTGGATCAGCGGTAGATTGTAGTCTCGATGGAGCACAGCTTGGTGTTGGTGCACCTAGTGGTAATGTGTTTGCTCGTGGCGGATGGCAGGCTAATGCTGGATCAGTGTTTATGTATGATAGGACTATTGAAGCATTTAACACAACTGGTCTTGCAGATTATATAACAACAGAAGATATTGATCTAGTACATCGAGTTACAGTAGAAGATGTTGAAGTTGATAATTATTTCTTACCGAGTGGTATTGGTAGTAACACATTAAGATTTATTAATCCACCGGCTTCAGGACAAATAGTAAAAATAGAAACAAATAAATTATTCTTATTAGAAACACTGTCAGGAGTTACTACACTAGAAGGTAATACTTCAACAGTACAGGCCAATGCGGCGTTTGGTACTAGCCTAACAATTTGTTCAAACAACTGTGCAATATATATTGGTGCACCATATTATAATAATGGTACAGCGTATGGTGTTGGTGCTGTTTGGAAGTTCCATAACAGAGGAACACTATATGGAACTAACACTGGCTTTACATTTGATCCAACATTTACTGCTGGCGACACCCTTAGATTAAACAATTTTGAAGTAACAGTTAGTGGTAGAATGATGCCAGGTAATGTGCTAGCTAGTACAGTTACTGAAGTTACTAGCATACCATTAATATATGCAACTAGTAATGTGTTAACCTTAAGCAGTAATGTAAGAGCTAATGTAGGCGATCTTATTAGTCAAGATTTAGGTAGTGCATATTATGCAAATGTTACAGTTATGGCTAATACTGCCGGTAGTGGATCAAGGCACTTGTCAACAGGTGGTAATATTAAACTTGGTGGTAGCCAAACTGGTAATCTATTTACGTTCAACAGTGGCACTATAAGAGTCAAAGGAGTTTCAACTACAGCATTCCCTGTTGCTAGTATTGACAGTCTGGTAAAAGATGTTAATGACGCTAACGTACTAGGTATTAGTTCAGAGAGTGTTAATTATCAGTGGCAGTTAAATTCAACAACTACAACTAGTAAAAACTTAATGCGTATAAATGCTGGCCAACCTTCGGGAAGTGATGGTGTGTTAGCTGATGCTGATATGCGAGTGTTTGCATTTATGCAAATCATTCTTAACCCTTACAATACCGTAGGTGAAAACTTTGGTAGTAAAGTAGTGTTAGCACAGAATGCCTATATGCTTGTGATCGGTAGTGAAAAAGGAACAACAAAAGGCTATACAACATTCGATACTAAGACAACGGTGTTAGATCAAACGTCAACAAGATTCTTTGATAGTATTTCCGGTAGTGGTAGCGTATATGTTTATGAACTTTATGATGATCCTCGTAACGAAGTTGAACAGCCAGGTCGCTATGCTTTTGCACAACAATTAAATTCAGGACAACTTAATCCAGGTGATCAATTCGGTACAGCCGTTGATACCATTAATGGATACATACTGGTGTCAGCACCTGGTGATGATACTACATTAAATGATGCAGGCAGTGTTTACATATTTAATAATCCAACAATGCAACGTGGATGGGATCTTATAAGATATCAACAGCCACAAGTTGATGTAAATTCTGTTAACAGACTTTATCTATACAATAGTTTAGAAAACGAAATACATACAAACTTACAGTTTATTGATCCAGCTAAAGGTAAGATAGTAGGACAAGCAGATCAAGACATTAGTTTCAAAACAGAATATGATCCAGCTGTATATAATAAAGGCAAAAATGCTAACACTAATTATTATTGGGGTACAGTACAAGTAGGACAAGTTTGGTGGAACCTCGAAGCACTAAGATACATTGACTATGAACAAGGCTCATTAACATATCGTAGTATTAACTGGGGAAGATTATTCCCAGGCAGTGTAGTAGAAATATGCGAATGGGTAGAAAGCACAGTATTGCCTAGCCAATACGTTGAAAATGGTGGCGAGGGTGTACCTAAGTTTGCAGATGACAGTCACTACGTTGAGATTACACAGGTAGATGAAACAACAAATATTATTATTAGCAAATACTATTATTGGGTAACTGATAAGACTAGTGTTGATCCGAATAACGATACACGTAATTTACCAATTGTGTCAATAGCAAATCTTATTGAAAATCCTAAAGAACAAGGAATTAGTTATGCGGCCATAATTCAACAGAATGCAGTAACAGTCTATAACGTTAGTCAATATCTGTCAGCTTCGAATACTATATTACATATAGATTATGATTATGTTATAAACACCAACATCATACACAGTGAATATGATCTAGTACAGAAGAAAAATCCAGACAGTCTTATACCATCTAGAATTTCAGATAAGATGATTGATAGTTTATCTGGTATAGATTCTATAGGAGATGTAGTTCCGGATCCACTACTTAGTGTAGCAGATAGATACGGAATATTCATACGTCCTAGACAAGGTATGTTTATTGACAGATTAAGAGCAATGACTGATCTTATTTTATACGTAAACAGTGTGCTAATTAAGAAGCCAATAGCAAGACAATATGATTTAACAGGTATGTTAGCTCAAGAAGCTAAACCTAGTTTGAAGTTAGGTGAGTATGATCTAGAGGTAGATACAGAAATAGATCTAGAATACATTAACACAACTCCTTTAGCTACAGGATATAAAGTATTAGTTAATCAAAATACAGAACAAGATAATCTTTGGACTTTACATTCATTAAACGCAGACAAGACTTGGGAAATAATACAGGTACAAAGTTATAAGAGTTCGTTGTATTGGAGTTACATTGATTGGTATGCAACAGGATTTGGTCCAGATGAGTTTATTGAATTTGTAGTTGAGACACTTCCAGATGTAGCCGGTGTTGGAGTAAGACCTGGTGATGAAGTTTTAGTTAAAGTAGCTAACGGTCAAGGTGGCGGATGGAATTTATTAACTGTTGCGGAAGATGGTACTTACGTTGTAGTAGGAATAGAAAACGGAACTATAAAATTAAATGAAACATTAGGTGACTTTAACGACAACGGTATTGGATTTGGTAACCAAGGATATTCAGCTAACAGATTTGATCAAAGCCCGAACATAGAAATTAGATATATTATCGAAGCACTTCAAAATGATATATTCATTAATGAGTTACAAGGTGAATTTAATAATTTATTCTTTGTAATGATTAATTATCTATTCAGTGAACAGAAAAATGTAGATTGGATATTTAAATCAAGTTTCTTATCAGTGACACACTTCTTGAGAGAACTAACTCAACCACCTGATTATATTAGAGATAATACTAGCTATTATCAAAGTTATATTGAAGAAATCAAACCATACAGAACTAAGATTAGAGAGTATATAACTGAATACAAAGGCGATGATACCTATCAAGGGTCAACAACTGACTTTGATTTACCAAGCTACTATGATCCTGAGCTTAAAAGATATCGTAGTCCAGATGGAACGTATCCTACAAAAGATACACAGCTATGGAGTACAGGATATCTCAATGAAGGTGGAGTAAGTACACTCATTAATGAGATGTATCCTCAATGGTATCAAAATAGAAACTTCCACGTTTCAACAATAATAATAACTAATGCAGGGCAAGGATATGCAAACATTCCTACAGTTACAGTATCAGGTGGCGGACAAGGAAATGCTAATATGCAGGCAACTGCAACTGCAACAATTGATGGCGACACAGGAACAGTAACTAGTATCACAGTAGTAACCGAAGGTAGTGGATATTACTTGACTCCAACAGTAACTATTAATGGCTCATCAAGCATTCCTGCAGAAGGATATGCAGTATTAGAAAATAATGATGTAAGAACATTTGATAGTACATTAAAATTTGATCGTATTACATATGACAGCAGTGTACAAAACTGGCAGTCTAATACATTCTTTGAAGCAAATACTATTGTAAGTTATCTTGGAGAAGGGTATAAAGTAACTGCAAATCTAACAACAGGAATAATATTTAATCCTAGTGATTATACAGTTTACTCAGCTGAGTTATTTAATAATGCAAATGATCGCATAATGGCATACTACGATCCACAAGATGATATGCCAGCTAAAGATCTAAAACAATTAATACACGGAATTGATTATCCAGGTGTAAAAGTTACAGGCATACCATTTAATCAAGGTGATGGATTTGCAGGATCAATAACGGCTAACGTAACCTTTAATGCCGCCCATGGTCTGGTATCTGGACATACAGGTAATCTAATAGTACAACCAGAAGCTGATGTTTTAATAAATTTTGCTAATGCTATTACAGCAAATGTTGGACAGTTTATTACACAAGATGGTAGTCTTGCAAATGTAACAGTATATGGTAATACTGTACAAAATGGAACTTTCCATGGCAATATTGTTAACTCACTAAGTGGCTACTTCCTTAAAAATAATAATAATAACTTTAATACTACAGGTAATTTATTCTTAGACGGTGCACCACTTGCCGCAAATGTATTCGTTGCTAATCTAGACTTTGGTGGAGCGTATACTTGGAGTAACTCAATCATTAGACCAATATCAAGTACAATTGGCGGTAATACTCAGATAGCGTTTGATGTAGTAGATGCGTCAATATCAGTTACTAAAGTTTGGTCATCAGTCAAAGTACAAGGTACTATACAAACTACAGCTGATTTCATAAGTGGATACACAGCGAATACACAGGCTAATGTATCTTACAGGGGTGGTAATGTTCAGGTAGATGGCATATGGAAATCTGCATATCCACTATCAGTAGATATTCTTAGCTCAACAGCCGGAACACGATATGATACTAGTGTATTTGATAATGTTGAATATGACGAAGATGGTATTGCTACTTCTAGTTCATATGATCTAGATACTATTATACGAAGTACATACGCAGGTGCAGAGTCAGTTGAAGAAATTGATGTTGATGGCGGAGAATATGTTGATACTTACGGAAGTCACGCACCACAAGAACTAATTCCAGGTAGAACATTTGATAGTTTAGAAATTGTAACTTATACTAAAATTAACCAGGGCGGAAATATTGCTAATGTAGGTAATGTAATTGCTTATAGACTTTGGGATAATATGGTCGATGACACAGTGTATACACGTGTTAGTGATTCGTTCAGTACTTGGTTAACAACAGAACTTACTGAAGGTGGTAAAGAAGACACACTTACAGTTGATGACGCAAGTAGATTAACAATACCAAATGCAGGTAAAAATACACCAGGAGTTATATGGCTTGGTGCAGAAAGAATAACGTATTGGAGTGTGATTGGAAATACATTAGGTCAGGTTAGACGTGGAACACAAGGTACAGCACAAGGATTACAAACTGTTGGCACTAGAGTAGTTGATGGAAGTAAAGATCAAATAGTTCCGAGTTCGGCACTTGGCAATGTTACACTAAGTGCAAATACAACATATGTTGCAACAACGTTTGTTCCATACATACTTGAATTAAGTGCAAACTTGCAAGCTAATGTAGGAGATATAATTACACAAGCGTCAGGCGGAAACGTTACAGTGATAGGTGGTAATTCAATTGCTAAATCAATATGGGTTAACTTTAATGGTACTGATAACTTTACATATTCAAATGTAGTTGTAACTTTAAGTGGAAACGTATCAGCTAATGTTGGTGATGTAATTACACAACCAAGTAGTGATGCAAATGCACAAGTATCAATATCAAATGCTGGTAAAACAAGTGTACAGATACGCTATAATGGTATTACACCTTTATTATTAGGCACAGGAAATATTATTGCTATTAATGGTAGTAATGTTACAATATTCCCTACAAATTCAAATGCTGTTCCAGTGTTATCATCAAACCTAACAGTTAAAGGTAGCTTTACTAATGTGTATCCGATTGCAAGAACGCTACAAGGCAACGTAACACCTTGGGTAGGTGGCGGTAATGTTACTATTGGAAAAGGATCAATATTAACTCAAACAAATAGTTGGTACTCAGCTGGAGCAAATACTGCTACAGATGGTAGAGGATTTGACGGAGATACTACAAGTCAAATATTATTCTTAAAAGCGGCGTATGCTGATGGATTATTTGATTCACTACCGGATTTAATAATAACTGAAGACGCGATAAATACAATATCTACAGAAGATGGAACAGACTTACTCGAAGGGGAACGCGGTTAAATGGCAATTAAAATAAGTGAACTGGCTAATATAACAGCCACAGTGCAGGGACTTACAGGAAATGTGTACTTACCTATGGTAGGTAATCTCATTGGCTTGCCGACCACTCTCAAAAGCACAGTAGACGAATTAAAAACATTTGTGGTAGCACAAACAGATGCAAATGTAGCGGCTAGTAATTCAGCAACAGCATTCGCTAACACTATAATGAAAGGCTATGTTGATGGCCAAGTTGCCGCGGCCAACGTTGGTACTGGCACAATTAGTTATGTTAATGGACAAATTAGTGCTGTTAATGCCGCAACAACATTAAGTAATACCATAGTTACTGCTGGCATAGTAACAGCTAATACAGGTATGATTGGGTTTGTTGGACTAGCAAATACTATAACAGCAACTGGTATAACTAGATCAAATCTTGCACTAAAAGGGTATACTGATTTTGCTAACACAGTTCAAGATAGTGTTATAACATCTAGAGTAAACACAGCTAATATAGGACAAATAGGGTACACACTTAATTTAGTTACTGTAGCAAATACTATTGTTACTGCTGGCATAGTAACAGCAAATATTGGACAGATAGGGTATACAGATAACAAAGTATCAGTAGCAAACACTATTGTTACTGCTGGAATAATAACAGCAAACATCGGACAGATAGGTTATACAGATAACAAAGTATCGGTAGCAAATATCGGACAAATTGGTTATACAGATAACAAAGTATCAGTAGCAAATATTGGCATTAAAGGATATGTTGATGATGCTGACATAACAAGTGCATATCAAATTACAAACCCATCAGCTAATGTAGCACTTACAATAGCGGCAACTAACACAAGATTGCTAGTTGCACCAACATCAGACCCTGCACCAGTTAGTTTCTTTACAGATGTAACATTACCTAACACAGTGCAAGATGGAAGAATGTTAACAATTAGCTCGAATGTACAAATTCAGTTCTTAAGAACAATAAGTCCATGGGTAAGCACAGTAACAAGATTAGGAAACGTTGCTCTTGGCGCCAACACTGAAGTTAAATTGATGTTTGTTGGTGGTGGTACTGGTGGAATATGGTACAGAGTAGGTTAAAATACCCCATGGTTAATAAGCGATAAATAAGCATATGGACGATAATAAAGATAACAAACAGGAAACGGAAGTGACTCAACAAGAAAAGAAACCTGATGATATAGGTGGTGTTCACGTACAAGGTCATATTAAAATATTTGACCCTGAAAGTGAAGAAGTTTACGTAGATAAGCGTAATGCTATTCACTATGAAAATATGAGTGAAGCACTTGCACTTAGCGTTAGTAATAAAGGCACTGGATACATATCAGAAATGTGGTTTGGTAACGGTGGGACAACAGTTGACACAACTGGTGTAATTACATACTTGCCTACTAATACCAATGTACAAAACGCTGACTTATATAGTCCGCAGTATTATAAAATAGTTGACGATACAAATGCAACGAATACTGATCCTACAAGAAATAAAATAGTTGTTACACATACACCAGGATTTGTTTATACTGATATAATAGTTAGTTGTCTATTAGACTACGGTGAGCCTAGTGGGCAAAGTGTATTTGATAATAGTCAAGATTTAAATGGACAATTTGTTTTCGATGAGTTAGGACTCAAAGGGTATAGTACTAATGGTGCAGGAACAGGTAAGTTATTAACACACGTGATTTTTAGCCCAATACAAAAATCATTGAATAGGTTAATACAAATTGATTATACAGTAAGAATACAGACATTGACGAATTTAAGTAGTCAGGGATAAAAGGACTAGGGAAAAACAATGGCATATACCATAACTAAAACAGACGGAACCACACTAGGTACAATCGTCGACGGAACGATTAATACTAGCTTTACCAGTGTTACATTAATTGGTAAAAATTATAGTGACTATGGTCAATTAATTGCTAATGATTTAGTACATATGATTGAGAACTTTGCTCGTTCATCGAGTCCAGCTAATCCGCTCGCCGGCCAATTATGGTGGAGTACATCAACTAATAGATTAAGTGTGTATACAGGGTCAGCATTTAAAACAGTTAGTTCAGCAACATCACAAGGAACAGCACCCACAACAACAGTATCAGGCGATATTTGGTGGGATACCAGTTACGGACAGTTATATGTTTATGATGGAACAACGCCATTTAATGTAGCAGGCTGGAAATTAGTAGGACCTCAACGTAATGGTAGTGGTGCAATTTGGGAAACTATTACTGACAGTGGTGCATCAAGTCATAATGTTCTTAGTTTATATTTAGATAATGCACGTACACAAATAATTTCAAAAGATGCTGACTTTACTCCACAAACTCCAATTATTGGATACGCAACAATCAAGCAAGGTATCAATGGTAATACTAGTCTTAACTCAGCTACAATTTGGGCTACTGCAAATAATGCTTCATACCTAGGTGGTCAATTGGCCGCAAGTTATCTACGTTCGGATGCTGAAGACACTGCTACAAATAAAATTACATTAGCAAATGTTGTAATAGGACTAGATACTAATGCTAGTATTATTTCAGATTCAACAGGTAATGTTACGATAACTAACAACAAAGCTGGCGATATTGTATTTAAAAATGGTAGTCTAGAAACACTAACCATAGATAGCAATTCTAGTATGACTAGAATGGTTGCGGCAGATATAACAACTAATTTAACAGTTAGAACAACAGCAACAGTAGTTGGTCTATTAAGTGGAACAACAGGTACATTTAGTGGCAACTTATCAGCAGTAACACAAGGTACAGGTACAGCAGATACTACAGTAGCTACTACACAGTGGGTAACAAATAATTCAGGATTATATCCTTATAAGGTTAATAAAGCAAGTTGGACGTATGCTTGGATGGATACTACAACTGCTAATCTTGTGGTTGCAAATACACAGGTTCTAAGTGCAACAACTAGTGGAGTAGCATTAACTAGTGGAGCAACAGCAGTAACACAAGGTATTATTACTCCAACAGCATTCCATCAATATTTTGCTAACACTAGTGCATTAGGTAATACTACTATTGCAACAGGTAATTATGTTAGTAAAGCAACACAGTATTGGAGTGGTAGTGCAAAGTGGGTAAGTACAACAGAACCAGATGCAAGTGCTGGTAAAGATGGAGATTTTTGGTTCCAAAGAGAAGCATAGGTTTTTAAACAACGATAAATATAACTATAATATAGGTACATAGATAGATGGCATATACAATTACAACAACAGCTGGAACAACACTAGCATCCATAGCAGATGGGACGGTCAACAGCACCGCTACCAGTTTAACTCTAATAGGAAAAAACTATGCAGGCTATGGTATATTCCTCAATGAAAATTATGTTAAGTTATTAGAAAATTTCAATAGCAGTACAGAACCAAGTGCTCCACTAAAAGGACAACTTTGGTTTGATAGTACAAATCAACTTTTAAAAGTTTATAACGGAACAATTTGGAAACCAATTTCAAGTTCAGCAAGTGGAGCAACACAACCAGCAAGTCCGGTAACTGGTGACTTATGGTATGATTCAGCTAACGCACAATTAAAAGTATGGAGTGGTTCAGCATTTATAACTGTAGGACCAACATACACAACAGCAAGTGGAACTAGTGGAGCAGTAGTAGAAACAATCCTAGACGATTCTGCCGCAAGCCACGTTATTGTTAAATTTTATATCAGTAACACAGTTGTTGCAACTTTAAGTAAAGATACTACATATACTCCAGGAACAGGCATAAGTGGATTTACTACAATTGTTCCAGGATTCCAATTATCAACAGCGATTACAGGGGCAGTAGTTACAGGAACTGTTACTAATGCGTCATCACTGTCAGGCATTACATCAGGACAATTTTTACGTAGCGACCAAGCGGCTAGTACATCATATGCACTAACTGTTGGTAGTTTACTAGTAGGATCAGACTTAACTATTGCATCATCATCAAGTGATATTACAATGACTAATGCTACAGCTAACAAAGATATACAGTTCTTTGTTAATAAAGGTGGAGTTAGTACTAAGATACTTGAACTTAAAGGGTCAAATGATACTGCTACATTCTCAAATGCGGTTGCAGTTACAGGAACAGTAACAGCCACAGGAGCAGTTACACATTCAAGCACAACAAGTTTAGTTGGAATTACAACAGTACAAAATAAGATTTTACCAAACGCAGACAATACCATTGATATAGGTGCGAGTGGTACTAAATTTAGTACAATATACGCAACAACATTTAATGGAAGAGCTGTTACTGCACAATATGCGGATTTGGCAGAACGCTTTGAAGCAGATAAATCACTACCAGCTGGCACTGTTGTGTCATTAGGCGGTGTTAAAGAAGTTACAGCAGTAGGTGAAGATTTATCAGAAGATGTATTTGGTGTAGTAAGTACTAATGCGGCATTCTTGATGAATGGTGATGCAGGGAATGATATTACTCACCCAGCAATTGCAGTACAAGGAAGAGTTCCTGTTAGAGTACTAGGCACAGTAGAGAAAGGCGATAGATTAGTATCAGCAGGTAACGGGTTCGCTAGATCAGCATTAAGGACAGAGATGTCGGCATTTAATGTTATAGGTAGATCATTACAAACAAAAACAACAAGCGGTTCAGGAACAGTAGAAGCAGTAGTAAAACTAAACAATTAATTAGAACTATTTTTAGGAAAAGAATGTAATGGCATATACAAGCGGCGGAGAAATAAGAGAATGGGACTACAATATATTAGCGTGGGGAGGCAACACCAGTGGCACTTACACTGAAGCAGTTAATAATCTCGCTCTAGTCTGGGGTGTTGGTACAGGCCAAAAAGGATATGGCCAGGATGTTAGTGCGTTTCCAGTAGTTACTTCTGGCAGTTTAGTTACAGCGGCAAGCTGGAGTGGACTGGTATATCACGTAAATAAATCATTAGCACACCAAGGACAAACACAATTAGCTAACGGTAGTAATATTGGTATTGTTGCTGGAGAAACTGTTACATCATTTGCAAATGTACTAACAGGAACCACGCAAATTAACACTACTAATTTGTCACATTTCGCTGTAGGTACAAAAACAACAGGCAGTAACTTAGACGATGCAATAAGTTCAACTACTGGACTGAGTCTCTCAACAAACTATGACGTAACAGTAACATTTGCATCAGCTGATCAGGCTAGATACTTCTTTAACGCAGGTGGTGAACTACAATATAGAGTGAGTACCGTTAGTGGTGGTGGTACTGGTAGTGAATCGTCAGTGGATCGTCTGGTAACCGGTATTGGTGGTGTTGACTTTAGAACTACAGACAACGGTGGACGTACTGGTTCAGGTATTACACTAAACACCAATACTACATCGATTGGTTATTACGATCTTACTACCAGTGAACAAACGTTAATTAAAGTAACTGATACTACTGCGGCATACACTGCCAGCAATGCTAATTTGAATACATTCTACCAAGGTGCCACAGACAGAGGTGCTAAAGGAAATCTAGTTAGATTTAGAGTAAATCTATTTGTTTCTGACAAAACTTGGAACGATACTATCTCAATGACCTTACGTCACAGAGTGGACATACAGTATCCTTCAACAACTTATTTGGCCGCTGTCTCAGGCACTCCGGTGGTTGCGTTAGACTAATAAAACACACATTAAAAGCACCTCGAGGGGTGCTTTTTTTTACCTCATACCAATGGCCGATAAATAGTAGTATGAGCGAAATCAATAAACTAGTAGAACACATCAAGCAGGCAACAGATTTTCAGACCAATAAACAAATCCTACGTGAAAAGATTAAGACAGACTTGCACGTAGCACACAACGGTGGTTTATTTTTAGTTTCTGTTGAACTAATAGCATTCCTTTCAACGTGGAACGACGAAGAACTATTTGTAGAAGATACATACAACAATCCAATCCCCGTCAATAGACAAGAGTTTCTAATTAAATGCCAAGAACATTATCACTCAGTGATGAATGCGTGGCATATTGAGTATGCAGAACTTAAACGACAACGCAAAGTCTAGAGGCGTTTTATTATTTGCCTACAACACTGACAGTGTTGACTACGTTAAAATCGCAGAACGTGCCGCACGATTGATTGAACACAATTTAAAATTACCTGTTACCATTATAACTGATATGCAGAGTCCTCAAACCAATGAGAGGATAGGTTATAAAAACGGTAGCCAATGGTTTAATGGTGATAGATATCGTGCTTATGAACTTAGCCCTTATGATGAAACTTTATTGTTAGACAGTGACTATTTGATATTTGACAACAGCCTGATTAAGATCTTAGATACTGTTGACGATTATAAAATAATGTCAAATAATCAATCACCAACACATAGCCAAGACGGAGATATGGGTATATTAAGTTTAGCATTTGTCTGGGCGACTGTGGTAGTATTTAAAAAAACTCAAAAAGCCAAACAGTTATTTGATTTAGTTGGTAGGATACAAAGGAACTACGAATACTACGTAAAATTATACCACTTAAGAGAAAATAACTTCCGTAATGATTATGCTTTTGCTATAGCTGATAACATTCTTTCAGGATATCAAGCCAGCCCGGGCATACCTTGGCGTATGTTAACAATTGACCATACAGTTAAAAAGATTGAAACACAAAACAACAAACTAATAGTGAGAGAAGACAGCAAGGCATACATAATAACAAGACAGAATTTACACATCATGGATAAAGATTACCTATTAGGTGACAGCCACCAAAAACTGTTGGATGAAATATGTCTATAGATAGAGGATTTTTAACTATAGCACAGAACACAGACGGAGTAGACTATCTACGACTAGCATATGCACAGGCTATGAGTATTAAGTTAACTATGCCTGACAGTCAATATTGTGTTATTGTTGATAAATCTACTAACGAACAAATCACAGACGAGCAACGACTAGTGTTTGATCATATTCGAGTTCTAGATGAGGACTATGCCAAACAAGATGAGTGGAAGTTAGCCAACGAATGGCAAGTGTTTAATCTAAGTCCTTACAAAGAAACAATAAAAGTAGAAAGCGATATCTTGTTTACACGCAGTATAGAACATTGGTGGCACGCATTTAGGCTACGCGACATAGTGTTAAGTCTAGGCACACGAGATTTTAAAGGTAAACAAGCCAAGTCAAGAGTGTATAGAAAAATATTTGATGCTAACCAATTGCCGGATGTTTACAACGGACTAATGTACTTTCGTTATAGCAAAACTGCTAGTGAATTTTTTGAAATAGCAGAACAAGTATTTAAACAATGGGAAACAGTAAAAGAAAATATACTAAAAGGATTTAGTTATGAAGAAGCATCAACTGACGTAGTTTATGCTATTACGGCAAAAACATTAGGAGTTGAACTATGTACATTGCCTGATTGTGATTTTATAAACTTTACTCATATGAAAAATGCAATCAATGATTGGCCTGATGATAAATCTTGGACTGAAATGATAATGACAGAAATAGATCTTCCAATGATACGTATTAACAATGTTAATCAATATCATCCTGTACACTATCAAGATAAAAACTGGCTCACCGACGAAATAATCGAAAGGTATAAAGAATGTTTACACAACAAGAACTAGATCAAGCTATGAAACAATGGCCAGAGATCATTGAAGAGGCCGTTGAATATAGATTACACCATGACCATACTGGTTTTATCTATATGCAGACGCTACAAAACCATCCAGAGAATACTCAGTATATTGTAGTAGACGAAACTGTTTATTTTGATACTCGAGACTATAAAATAGTTGACGGTAAGCCGAAAGTTATTGACTTTCCGACTGGATATCGTGTACAATTAAAGAGTAGCAATCAAGGATATCAAGTGGTCATGAATCACGCAGGTGTCTTGCTGGAAAAAGAAACATACACTAACGTGGAATACTATGAAGAAAATAGTTGATATAGCTGATTTAGATTGTGTTTATCTCAGTTACGACGAGCCTAAAAAAGAAGAATATTGGATTAAAATTTCCAATATGGTACCTTGGGCAACTAGAATAGATGGAGTTAAAGGCAGTGATGCCGCACACAAAGCCGCGGCTGATGCTAGCACTACAGATAGATTTATTCTAATAGACGGTGATAACATTCCAAAATCAGAGTTCTTTAATCAACAGTTGGTGTTAGATGACGATAATCAAGATTGTGTATTCCGTTGGAAAGCCCGTAACGAAATAAATGGACTTATGTACGGTAATGGTGGACTAAGTTGTTGGACTAAACAATTTATATACAATATGAAAACTCATGAAAACAGTGATGGTAGTGACGAC